>Ga0075430_100000069_pt1 | contig 55808 bp, 57 predicted proteins | sample RhiMetdeltSRZDD4_FD_75294 | JGI IMG/M metagenome (GOLD analysis project Ga0075430, IMG submission 75294) | Populus rhizosphere microbial communities from Tennessee, USA - Rhizosphere MetaG P. deltoides SRZDD4 | ecosystem: Host-associated > Plants > Roots > Rhizosphere > Soil | place: USA... | reverse complement strand
ACAGCAGGCTCATCACCGTGCGGTTGGTGTCCTGCGGATACTCGGTGAACGAGCCCGGCACCTGCGGCGTGAGCGCGTCGCAGCAGTCGGGGCGTCCCGGATGCACGTACACGATGGTTCGCCTGCGCTGCAGCTCGTCCATGACCGGCTTGAAGTCCGGATCGCCCAGGAACTGGTTGCCGTAGCTCGTGCTCAGCCCGATCCCGTCGGCCTTGAGCTCGTCGAGGGCGTAGGCGATCTCCTGCAGCGTGCCGTCGACGTCTGGCATCGGCACATGGGCGAACAGGCCGAACCGGCCCGGATGGTCGCTGCGCGCCTTGGCGGCATAGTCGTTGACCATGCGCGTCATCTTGCGGTTCTCGTCGGCGCTCAGCTTGGGAAGATTGAGGCCGCCGCTCGCCAGCGACAGCATCGACGTCGCCACGCCGCCCTTGTTCATCTCTTCGATGGTGGCTTCGAGCGTCCAGCGCATCGCGACCGGCGCGGTGCGGATGTTGTCCTTTTTCCAGCGCTCCTGCACGAACGGCGGAAACATGTGGTGATGCACGTCGACGCGGTGCGGTTTCGCTTCCGCGGGAGAAGCGTCCTGCGCCCATGCCGCCGGTGCCGACAGAACGGTTGCAGCACCGACCGCGCCGATCGATTTCAGGAACGTGCGGCGTGAATGGCAGCCGCAGATCGCGACGCAGCCGTGAGCGGGAGCCGTAGCATCGACAGGATCGCAGCGCATGCGATTAATCCTCTCGGGAAAATCAATAGTGCTGGAAATGCTCCTACCAGCCGACAGTGGCAGTCAACGCGCGGATTGCCTCAGTTTTTCGGCGACGCGTGGCGCGAAATAGCTCAGCACGCCGTCGGCGCCGGCGCGCTTGAAGGCGATCAGGCTTTCCATCATCGCCTTCTCGCCGTCGAGCCAGCCGTTCTGCGCCGCGGCCACGATCATCGCGTACTCGCCTGACACCTGATAGGCGAAGGTCGGCATGGCGAAATGGTCCTTCACGCGGCGGAGGACGTCGAGATACGGCATGCCGGGCTTCACCATCACCATGTCGGCGCCTTCCTCGATGTCGAGGGAGACCTCCCGTAACGCCTCGTCGGTGTTCGCCGGGTCCATCTGATAGGTGCGCTTGTCGCCGGTCAGCGTTACCGACGAGCCGACCGCATCGCGGAATGGACCGTAGAACGCTGACGCGTATTTCGCCGCGTAGGCCATGATCGACACGTCGTCGAAGCCGCCGCCGTCGAGCCCGGCGCGGATCGCGCGCACGCGTCCGTCCATCATGTCGGACGGCGCGATGATGTCGGCGCCGGCTTCCGCCTCAACCACGGCCTGCTGCACCAGCACCGCGACGGTCGCGTCGTTGAGGATCACGCCGTCACGGATCAGCCCATCGTGGCCGTGGCTGGTATAGGGATCGAGGGCGACGTCGCACAGGATGCCGACGTCCGGCACCGCCTTCTTGATCGCGCGGATGGCGCGGCAGACGAGGTTGTCGGGATTGAGCGCTTCGGTCCCGTTCTCGTCACGGAGCAGCGGATCGGTATAGGGAAATAGCGCGAGGCAGGGGATCGCGAGCTGCGCGGCGCGTTCGGCGTCGCGGACGGCCTCGTCGATCGACAGCCGTTCGACGCCCGGCATGGAGTCGACCGCAACGCGCTTGTTCGCGCCGTCGATCAGGAACAGCGGCCAAATCAGGTCGTTGGTGGTGAGCACGTTCTCGCGGACCATGCGGCGCGCCCACTCCGCCTTGCGAGTGCGGCGCGGGCGGACCGTCAGATCGAGCCGCATCCCGGCATCGGCCGACGGCTGTGCGTCGAGCGCCGTCACATGCGGGCTCAGTTCGATCGGTTTGCCGTATTTGATCGCCATGATCGCTCCGTTGAGGCCCGCATTTTACCCGTTTCCGGGCGCAGCCGCCACAGGGCCGAAAAACCGGGTATCACTCTGGTTAGCAGTGGATGGCATACGTCCGTATCAGCCTGCGGCGGTTGTGACCCCCGTGGGACCGTGCCAAGCTTGCCGTACCTCAACGTCGCGGTGACCCATGACCCAGATCGATCCCGGCCGTAGTCAACAGCCCATCGTGTCCAACACGTCGATGGCGCTGATCGTCTACATTCTCTATTTCGTCGCCTACTTTGTCGGCATCACGGCGATCATCGGCGTGGTGATGGCGCATGTGCAGAAGGGCAGCGGCGATGCCATGCTCGACACGCACTATGACTTCCAGATCAGGACTTTCTGGATCGGCATTCTGTATCTGGTCGTCGGCTTCGTCCTGATGTTCGTCCTGATCGGCTTCCTCGTCTGGGGCTGGTGGTTCATCTGGTCGCTGATCCGGAACATCAAGGGCATCCTGGCGCTGAACGAGAACCGCCCGATCCAGAATCCAGGTTCCTGGCTGTTCGGCTGACCGCGACCGCGGCGGCGCTATCGGCTCCGGCGTGAACGATATCCTGTTCGAGCGGCGCGGCGTGGCCGGCGTCGTCACGCTGAATCGTCCTGACGCTCTCAACGCGATCTCGCATGCGATGGTGCATGCGTTTGCCGAGCAACTCGCCGCCTGGGAGGGCGATGCCGCGGTGACGCGCGTTGTCGTCACCGCCGCCGGCGGTCGGGCATTCTGCGCCGGCGGTGACCTGCGCGCGCTCTATGATCTGGGGCGCGCCGGCCGCTACGACGAGGCGCTGCAGTATTGGCGCGACGAGTACCGGCTCAACGCCATCATCAAGCGCTACCGCAAGCCGTATGTGGCGATCGTCGACGGGATCGCGTTCGGCGGCGGCGTCGGCTTGGCCGTCCACGGTTCCCACCGGGTTGCGGGCGATGGTGCGCGCTTTGCCATGCCGGAAGTCGGCATCGGCTTCTTCCCCGATGTCGGCGCGACCTGGTTCCTGCCGCGACTGGCGGGGGAGGCGGGGACCTGGTGCGCGCTCACCGGCGAGCGGATCGATGCCGACGATGCCAGCGCCTTGGGCCTCGCAACCCATCGGGTCGCGTCGTCGCGCCTGCCGGAGCTGCTGGATGGGCTGTGCGGAGCCGTGCCAGTCGATGCGCTCTTGGCTGCCTTCGCCGAGTCCCCGGGCATTGGCCCAATACAGGCTCACCGCGATGCCGTTGGCCGCCTGTTCGGCGCCGATCGGGTCGAGGACATACTTTCGGCGCTCGACGCGGCCAGCCTGGCGGCGGCCTCGGACGCCGATTTCGCGCGCCGCGCGGCGGCCGCGATCCGCACCAAATCGCCCACCAGCCTGAAGGTCGCCCTGGCGCAACTCAGGCGGGGCAAACGCCTCGATTTCGCGGCCTGTCTGCGGTCCGAATTCCGCATTGTGTCCCGCGTCGCGACGGGGCATGACTTCTATGAGGGAATACGCGCAGTGATTGTGGACAAGGACAATAGCCCTGCCTGGCGGCCGCCGACGCTCGACGCCGTCAGCGATGCCGACGTCGAGGGTTATTTCGCGCCGGTCCCCGCCGAGCTCGATCTGTCATGACCGATCCGATCACGACCGAACCGCGCAAGGTCCTCGACCCGGTTCATGCCGGTGAAGAGGAGGGACGGGTTGACCGCTGGACCCCGCGGCTGGTCGTGTTCCTGCGCGTGATGGCGGGGTTCGCCATCCTGAAGGGCCTCTATCACTGGGCGGTGGTCTGCGGATTTATATCGGCTTCCGATGCGAGCTTTGAGGACTCGGCGACGCCGGTGCAGGCGGCGACGGTGTTCTTTGGTGTGATCGATCTCGTCGCCGCTGTCGGCCTGTGGCTCGCCGCGCCCTGGGGCGCGGTGGTCTGGCTGACCTCGGTGATCTCCATGGTGGCGGTCGAGGTGCTGTTTCCGCAGATCTACGGCGGGCGGGTCTGGGTCGTCGCCGTCGATATGGTTCTGATATTTTTCTATTTGTGGCTGGCGCTGATGGCGGCGCGCGAACAGCCGCCGTGACGCGCGGGAGCCGGTGCATCCGCCGATACCGTGCGTGAGGAGCGCGTCGCGTGATTGTCGATTTCCAACAGCATTACACCCCGCCCGAGCTGCTGAAAGGCAAGCGCGATGCGGTTTCGGTTCTGCTCGATGAGCACGGCAATCCGGCCTACCTGCTCAATCCGCTGCTATCGGACCTCGCCGGGCATGTCCGCATGATGGATCACGCCGGCATCGACGCCGGCGTGCTGACCTGCGGCTCCGGCTTCGACCAGCCCGATCTTGCGGTCTGCCGGCTGATCAATGACCGGATGAAGCAGGCCGCCGACGATTTCCCCGGACGCTTCATCGGCCTTGCACATGTGCCGGCCCTGAAGCCCGCCGAAGCGGCGGCGGAGATGAAGCGCTGCGCGGTCGATCTCAAGCTTCCGGGCGTCGTCATCGGCTCGGAATTGCAGGGGCAGGCGCTCGACTCTGAGGCGCTGCGTCCGTTCTGGCGCGCGGCCGCCGATCTCGGCCTCTACGTTTTCATCCACCCGCTGCCCAACGTCATCCGCTGGGAGCACATGTATGCCGACGATCTCGGCCGCATGCTCGGCTGGCAGTTCTCGCTGATGGTCGCGGCGGTGCGCATGATCAACAGCGGTCTGCTCGACGAACTGCCAACGCTGAACGTGCAATTCTCACATTTCGCCGCCGGCATCGGCCGCTATCTCGGCCGCATCCGTGGCTTTCAGCAGCGCGACAAGTGGGGCACCGCAGCCGTTCCGCGGCACGGCCGCCAGCCCAAATTGCCGTTCGATCACTACCTCGAGCAGCGGCTGTTCTACGATTGCGCCGGCTGGGCCGGTCCCGACCATGCCGGAGAGTGGGGCGCCGAATGGGTGCGGTTCGGATTGCAGGAGGTCGCGCTTTCGCAGACGGTGTTTGCGACCGACTATCCGCAGGCGGTGCGTGACCCGCAGGAGGTCGCGGACTATGTTTCCGCCGTGCGGGCGCTCGGGCCCAACGCACGCACCATGGTCGAGGGGCTTAATGCCGAGAAGCTGATCCCCGACCTCAAGCAACGCTTGCGCAGCCGCCGGAATTAGTTGGCAAGGAGTTCTCTCGGATGGCACAGATCGGATTCATCGGGCTCGGCAATATGGGTTTGCCGATGGCCCGGAACCTGATCAAGGCCGGACACACGGTCACCGCGTACGACATCAGCGCCGCGGCGTCCGACCGGTTCGCCGTCGACGGCGGTGTCGCGGCGACCGCGCTCGACATGGCCTGCATGGGCGCGGACGTGGTCATCACCATGTTGCCGTCCGGCAAGGAGGTGCGCGAGGTCTATCTCACGCGGGGTGGTGTGCTTGCCTCGGCGCGCGATGGTGCGCTGCTGATCGATGCCTCGACCGTCGATGTCGACACCGCGCGTGCGGTCGCGGCGGCCGCGCAGGTGAACGAACTGGCGATGGTGGACGCGCCGGTCTCGGGCGGCGTCGCCGGAGCGGAGGTGGGGACTCTCACCTTCATGGTCGGCGGTAGCGACCGCGCTTTCGAGCGCGCGAAGCCGATCCTCGAAGCGATGGGCAAGACCATCGTGCATGCCGGCGGCCCCGGACACGGGCAGGCGGTGAAGATCTGCAACAACATGATCCTCGGCGTGTCGATGATCGCGGTCTCGGAGGCGTTCGTGCTGGCCGAGAAGCTCGGCATCGATCCGCAGAAGCTGTTCGAGATCGCATCGCACGCGTCCGGCCAGTGTTGGGCGCTGACCAACTATTGCCCGGTGCCGGGTCCGGTGCCGACTTCGCCAGCCAACCGCGATTTTGAGGCGGGGTTCACGGCGGCGATGATGCTTAAGGATCTCAAACTGGCACAGGACGCGGCGAAGACGGCGGGCGCGAAGGCGCCGATCGGGGCGGCCGCAACGGCGCTCTACAGTCTCTTTGTGGAACAGGGACGGGCCGGGATCGACTTCTCCGGTATCATTCGGTTCTTGCGCGGGCCGGAAGCCGCCAAAGAAGAGCAAGATCAAAAGACGTCGTCGGAAGAAGTCGCGAACAATTAACGGATGCGGCAGCACATCGTGAATCGTCGGTTACAGCATTCGCTGCAATTGGACGTTCAATTGACCATTCACCTTTGCAAATAAACTTTATCTTTAGCCTGTTGTTTAAGTCGAATTTAGACCATGGGCCCTAGTGTGGCCACACGACGACGGGGAACAGGGCTCGTCGAATTATAAAACGAACACGATAACAGAGAGGCGTCATCATGAAGGCCGTTGCAAAGACGGTCGAGCCGGCTGATCGGGAAGCGCGGTTCGAACATATCCGTCCGCTCTATCTCGAGGCCTTGACGTTGGTGGAGCGTTTGCACCGCCGTTTGCTCGACGTCATCAAGGATGAATTCGATCGCCGCAGCCGCGCCGACATCAATTCGGTGCAGGCACTGTTGCTGTACAATATCGGCGACAAGGAGCTGACCGCTGGTGAGCTGCGCACGCGCGGCTACTACCTCGGCTCCAACGTCTCGTACAACTTGAAGAAGCTCGTCGAGATGGGCTTCCTCGATCATCAGCGCTCGCGGATCGACCGCCGGTCGGTGCGCATCAAGCTGACCGAGAAGGGCTCCGAGGTCCGCGACATCGTCGACTCGCTCTATCAGAAGCATGTTCGTACCGTCGAGCAGGTCGGTGGCATCAGCTCCGACGAGTTCTCGACGCTCAACAAGTCGCTTCACCGGCTGGAACGGTTCTGGACCGACCAGATCCTCTACCGGCTCTAAGTTCCCGCATTTTACTGGCGGTCCTCGCCCCGGCCGAAAGGCCGGGGCTTTTTTGCGTTTCGCGCGCTATACTGGCTTTTACAAGCTGGCCCTTCTGAAGAAGGAGATTGTCATGAGCGCCATCGCCGAAGTCGAAACCGTTCCCGACGTCATCGACGCGACGGTCAACTACATCCAAAACAACGGCGAGCGGCTGTTCACCTACACCGGCGCGCCGGGCGCGAACGACAAGCGCCAGGGCGGCAGCTACGATCCACGTACGGTGAAAATGCACAACGGCCGCCTGGAAGCGGATCGCTTCGTACTCGACAGCGACGGCTTCCGCTTCGTCCCGCATCCGACAAAGATGCGCGACTTCTATGACGAGGATGAAATCCGCAGCGTCTACTACCCGGAAATCGTCGAGCTGATCAAAGCCGAGAGCGGCGCCAAGCGCGTCGTGGTGTTCGACCATACGCTGCGCACCGCCGACGACGAGATGCGTGAGGCCAAGAAAATCCGCGAGGTCGTCCGCCGCGCCCACAACGACTACACCGAATGGTCCGGGCCGCAGCGCGTTCGCGATATCCTGCCGAACGAGGCGGAGGACTTGCTGACGCGACGCTTCGCCATCGTGCAGGTGTGGCGCCCGATCCGGTATCCGGTCGAGACCTTCCCACTGGCGATCTGCGATGCCGGCAGCGTAGCGTTCGATGACTTCATCATCTCCGAGCGCATCTATCAGGACCGCAAGGGCCAGACCTACGCCTGCGCCTACAATCCAAACCACCACTGGTACTGGTTCCCGCGCATGCGGCGCGAGGAGGCGCTGGTGTTCAAGGTCTATGACTCGCAGACGGAAGGCGTGGCGCGTTGGACGGCGCACACCGCGTTCGAGGATCCCACCTCGCCGGCGAACGCGCGGCCGCGCGAGAGCATCGAGATCAGGACCCTGGCGTTTTTCTAAGGCCGGCCGGTGCAATCCAGCGCTTGAGCCAGCTATTGGCCGCCCATACCAGGGCTGCGAGTATCAATGCGGCCATGAGCCCGCGCATCGCGCTGGCCATGAAGGCGGCGTCGAGCCGGGGGAACGGGAATTTCGCGAGCTGAGCGCCGCGTTCGAGCATCCAGTGCCAGGCGGTGTGCGTCACCAGCGCCGAGATGATGATGATGCCGATGCGTTCCGGGACCACGAACCGGAACAGCAGCCCGAGCGCGGGGATCAGCACCAGCAGCACGGCGATCTGGCCGAGCTCGACGCCGATATTGAACGAGAGCAGCGACAGGACGAGATGATCGCCTGAGAACTGCAGCGATTCACGCAAGGCGAACGAAAATCCGAATCCGTGCACAACCCCGAACGCGAAAGCGAGGATCCAGCGATATTCGACGGCGCTCTCGCCGAGAGTGCCTTTCGCGGCTTGAACGATATTCTCCAGCGCCATGTAGACGATGGTGATCGCGATCAGCGTTTCGACCAGCGGTGGGAACCAAAGCCCGTCCGGAACGAAACCGAGGGCCGCCGCGATCAGCGAGATCGAATGTCCGACCGTGAATGCCGTGACGATGATGACGAGGGGCCGCAACCGGCGGAACGGAAGCACGAGGCACAAGAGAAACAGCAAGTGATCGATGCCTTCGAGGATGTGCCAGAAGCCTGACACCACGAAGGTCCTTGCCGCCTGGTACCAGCGTGGATCGAGTGCGATCTCGCCGGGATCGCCGTGAAACTCGAAGGCTCGCGTTGCCCCGTCGGGCGTCAGGAGGCGAAGCGTCGTCGTGACCGTCTGGGCGAACCGATCGACGCGCAGGCGGATGGCGAATTCCGAACGGTCGGATTGGATCGGATATTCAAGCAGCACGTCGATGAGCTGCTGGTTCCAGTAGAGGTCCATGCTGTTGGGCAGAGCAGGGCCCTGCACATGCGCCAAGGCGCTTTCGTAACTGCCGAAGGATTTGTCGGAGGGAAGCGACACACGAAAATTGGCAACGCGCGGCGTTGGCAACGGCGTACCGTTTTCGAAGACCTCAATATTGTCGGTGAGGTAAAGCTTGATCGCCCCGCGTAATGCCTCATCAGCGCGCGCAAGATCGAGATAGCCCGGTCCGCGGGTGGGATATTCGACTTCGACCATCGCCGCGAGCGGCACGCGCATCAACAGGGTGGCCCGCTCGCCGGCGGGCTTGAAGAACGCGTTGATCTTCACGTCATTGGGGATTTCGTGCGCTCCTGCGCTGAACGCAATCGCGCATACGAGCAATGCGGCGAGCGCAGTGGCGATGCGCCGGAGCGCGTCAAATCGATGAAAACGCACGCGTTTGGTCCCCCCGATACGCCACGTTAGGAGAACTCGAAGCCGCCTTACAAGCCCCGCCGATTCACCTATACTGATCGCAGGCATCGCAAAGCATGCCACCAAGAACGGCTCGGGAGGGCTCCCATGATAAATCACGCGTTCACGCGCAAGCTCGTGTCTGCGATAGCGCTGGCTGCTGGCATCGCCGGGCTCGGTGTGGGGCAGGCCATGCTCCAACAGCGAGCGGAAGCACAATCGGGCGTGACCGCGCCGATGTTCGAGGTCGATCCGCTCTGGCCGAAGCCCCTTCCCAACAATTGGCTGCTCGGGTGGACGATCGGTCTCTGGGTCGACGAGCAGGACCATATCTGGGTGATTCATCGTGGCGCCGGCGGGCTCAACAACAATGAGCGGGGCGCCGAGCTCGATCCACCGATCGCCGAGTGCTGTCGCACCGCACCGCCGGTCCTCGTTTATGAGCCGGGCGGTGGGCTCGTGCGTTCGTGGGGTGGTCCCGGCCAAGGCTATGAATGGCCGCAGTCCAACCACGGCATTCATGTCGACTACAAAGGCAATGTCTGGATCGGTGGCAACGGCGCCAAGGACGCGCACGTCCTGAAGTTCACCAAGGACGGCAAGTTCCTGATGCAGGTCGGCCGCCTCGGCATGGGCGGAGGCAGCAACGATTCGGAAAACTTCGGCCGTGTGGCGAAGATCTGGGTCGATCCGAAGACAAACGAAGCCTACATCGCCGACGGCTATGGCAACAAACGCGTCGCGGTGATCGACGCCGATACCGGCAAGATGAAGCGCTTCTGGGGCGCCTATGGCAACAAGCCTGACGACGCCAATCTCGGCCCCTACGACCCGAAGCTGCCGCCGGCGCAGCAGTTCCGCAACCCGGTTCACTGCGTGGAACGGTCGAACGACGGGTTCGTCTATGTCTGCGACCGCGCCAACAACCGGCTGCAGGTCTTCACGGCCGAAGGCAAGTTCGTGAAGGAGGGGATTTTCGCGAAGAACACGCTCGGCTCGGGCTCAGCCTGGGATATCGCGTTCACCCGCGACCCCGAGCAGCGCTTCATCATGATGGCCGACGGGCAGAATTCGCGCGTGCGCATCATCGTGCGCGAGACGCTCGAGGAGATCACTGCCTTTGGCGCCGGCGGACGCCAGCCGGGGCAGTTCTACGGCGTGCACAGCATCGCGACCGATTCCAAGGGCAACCTCTACACGACTGAAACCTACGAAGGTAAGCGCCTGCAGAAGTTCGTTTACAAGGGCATCGGCACGGTTCCGCGCGGCTACCAGGGCGTGCTCTGGCCGCGGACCTGATGACTCCCACAAGGGCCGCCATTGACTGCGATGTGCATCCGGCGGTGCCGGGCCTCAAGGCACTGCTGCCGTACTTCGACGAGTACTGGCGCAACGCGATCATCGAGCGCGGCATTCCGGGCTTCGAGAGCAACAGCTATCCGCCGAAAGCGCCGATCTCGATCCGGCAGGACTGGAAGGGCGCGAACGGCGGTGCCGCGAACGACGTGGCGGCGCTGTCCGCGCAGGTGCTCGACCGGCTGGGCGCCCGCACGGCGATCCTCAACTGCCTCTACGGCGCGCATCTGCCCTACAGCGAAGACATGGGCGTCGCGGTCGCGCGCGCGGTCAACAACTACATCGTCAAGGAGTGGCTCGATCGCGATCCGAGGCTGCGCGCGTCGATCGTGGTGCCGACCCAGAACATCGAATATGCGGTCGACGAGGTCGAGCGCTGCGCGCCGGACAAGCGCTTCGTGCAGATCCAACTCGTCACCATGCAGGAGACGCCGCTCGGGCGCCGGCACTGGTGGCCGCTGTTTGCCGCGGCGGAGAAACACGACCTGCCGATCGGCATCCATCCGGGTTCCAGCTACCGGCAGTCGATGACCTCGCTCGGCTGGCCGAGCTACTACGTGGAGGACTATGTCGCCTATGCACAGGCGTTCCAGTCGCAGCTCGGCAGCCTGATCTGCGAGGGCGCTTTCGCCAAATTCCCCAAGCTGAAGGTGGTGCTCATGGAATCGGGCGTCACCTGGCTTCCCGGCTTCTTGTGGCGGCTGTCGAAATTCTGGCGCGGTGTGCGCTCGGAGGTGCCGTGGGTCGACCGGCCGCCGGCCGAGATTGTGCGCGACCATGTCCGACTGACCATCCAGCCGTTCGACGCTCCGGACGACGCAACTCTGACGGAACAGATGGTCGATCACCTCGATTCCGATGATATACTGCTCTACGCATCGGATTTCCCGCACTGGCAGTTCGACGGCGACGACGCCCTGCCGCGGGGCTTGCCGGAATCGCTCAAGAAGAAGATTCTGGTCGACAATCCGCTGGCGACGTATCCGCGTCTCAGGGAGGACGCCCGATGAATGTCGAACTGCGGCAGTCCGACGTCCGGTCGAACAGCAAGCTCAAGATCGTCGACGTCGACATCCATCCCAAGAGCTCGGTCGAGGATCTCAAGCCTTACCTGAGCCAGCGCTGGTGGGATCATCTGACGACTTACGGTGCGCGCCAGCGGCAGGGCTATCTCAAAGGCTTTCCCTATCCCAAGATGCAGCCCTTCGCATCGCGGCGGGATAGCTGGCCGCCGGATGGCGGGCTGCCCGCGAGCAATCTCAACTTCATGAAGCAGCAGTTCCTCGACGCCTACCCGATCGAGTACGCGATCATGAATCCGCTGTCGCCGACCGGGCAGGGCGACCAGAATTCCGAATTCTCCGCCGCCATGGCCTACGCGGCCAACGAGTTCCAGCTCGATGGCTGGCACAAGCAGGACCAGCGGCTGCTGGCGTCTGTCATCGTGCCGTTCGAAGACGGCGATGCGACCCGTGCCGAGGTCAAGCGCCGCGCCGGCGACAAGCGCTTCGCCCATGTGCTTCTGAAATCGCGCACCAACGATCTGCTCGGCAAGAAGCAGTATTGGCCGGTCTACGAGGCCGCGATCGAGGCCGGGCTGCCGATCGGCATCCATGTGTTCGGCACCAGCGGGCGGCCGGCGAGCAGCACCGGTTGGCCGTCGTTCTACATTGAGGACATGACCGAGCACGCCTCCTGCTGCCAGGCGCAGGTTGCGAGCCTCGTGCTCGAAGGCGTGTTCGAGCGCTACCCGGAGCTCAAGATCGTGATGATCGAGGCCGGCTTCGGCTGGATGCCGTCGCTCGGCTGGCGCATGGACAAGAACTGGAAGAAGCTCAAGGACGAAGTCCCGCATCTCAAGAAAGCGCCGTCGGAATACATGCGCGAGCATATCTGGGTCTCGACCCAGCCGATGGAGGAGACCGAGAAGCCGGAGCAGCTGATCGACACCATGAAGTGGATCGGTTTGGACAAGATCATGTTCTCGTCCGACTATCCGCACTGGGATTTCGACGATCCGTTCCTGGCGCTGCCGCCGTCGCTCGACGAGAAGACCCGCAACATGATCTTCTGCGAAAACGCGCGCGCGCTGTACCGGCTCACCTAGTCATTGCGCATGATCTTGTCCGAAAACCGGTTCCCACCCCGCATCAAGTGCGGGGCAGGCTTTTTCGGGATCATGCGCTGATGGCCAGTCACGTCGTCGCCGCCGTCGATGAAATCCCGCCGGGCCAGCGCAAGTTGGTCGAGGTGAGCGGCCGCAACATCGTGGTGTTCAACCTCGGCGGCGAATTCTTCGCGCTCAACAACCGCTGCCCGCATCGCGGCGGCAGCCTGGCGCATGGCATCCAGACCGCGCTGGTGGAGTCGAAGGTGCCGGGCGAATACATCTGCTCGCGCCCGGGCGAGATGGTGAAATGCCCCTGGCATGGTTGGGAGTTCGACATCCGCACCGGGAAATCCTGGTGCGACCCGTCGCGCCTGCGGGTGCGCCAATACGCGGTCACGATCAAAGAGGGCCGGGAGCTCGTCGAGGGCCCTTACGCCGCAGAATCCTTCCCGGTCCGGATCGAAAACGATTACGTCGTCGTCGAGGCGTGAACCCCGACGACGACGTTCTCTTGATCAATTCGATCGCGACTAGACAAACAGGAAGTCGCTGGCCTGCAGGCTCGCGATCTGTACGCCGTGCAATGTGATCGTGTTGTTGTCATCGAGCGTGATGACGGTGTCGCCGCCCACATGCTGGCTCGCCTCGAGCACGGCATCGAAATCCGCGAACAGGGCGCTGTCGAATTGGATGCGATCGTTGCCCTGGAGAGCGGTGATGGTGTCCATGCCGAAGCCCGCGTCGAAGACGAACAGATCGTCGCCATTGCCGCCGCTCATGAGGTCGTCGCCGGCGCCGCCGACAATCACGTCATTGCCGTTGCCGCCCGACAGGTTGTCGTTGCCGGTCCCACCATCCATGGTGTCGTTGCCGTTTCCGCCGGACAGGGTGTCATTGTCGGCTCCGCCGTCCATGACGTCGTTGTCATTGCCACCGGACAGGCTGTCGTTGCCGGCACCGGCGGTCATGATGTCGCTGCCGTTGCCGCCATCGAGGGCATCGTTGCCGGCGCCACCGTTCAACACGTCGTTGCCGTTACCGCCATTGAGGACATCGTTGCCACCGAGCCCGGTAAGCGTGTCGTTGCCGTTGCCGCCATTGACGACATCGTCGCCGTCGGTGCCGGTAAGGCCGTCGTTGCCGTTGCCGCCGTTCACGTTCTTGCCGAGCGTGATGGTGGTGCCGCCATTGCCGTCCGAGGTCAGGCGGAACACGAAGCCGGTATAGTTCTCGCTAGCGTCGAGCTGCAGCGCGATCGGTCCACCCGAGCCGCCGTTGATCGTCAGAAGGTTGTTGGCGCCGAGCGTCGCGCTGGTGGCGAGACCGATTCCGGAGAGATCGATGGCATCGCCGGCGAGGAAGTTGTCGATCGTGCCGCTGAAGCTGCCGTCCGCCAGGAGGTCGGCGTCGAGACGCAGCGTCTGCGCGCCGGCCTGGAAAGCGAGGGTGGTCACATCTTCGCTGCCGAGCGTCCAGGTGCCGTCGACGAGGTTGATGGTCTCGACATTGATGAAGTCCGCGAGCGAGCCTTCGGCGTTGCCGAGGAGGTTGATGGTGTCGACGTCTGCGCCCGCGTCGACCACGCCGGAGATGCTCGACCCGGTGTAGAGGTTGAACAGGTCGGCGCCGGCGGCGGTGGCGATGCTGCCGGAGATGGTGCCCTTGTTGGTGATGGTGTCGGCAAAGCTGCCGACGATGACGATGGCTTCGCCGTTGTCGCCCTGGATCGTGCCTTCATTGTAGATCGTCGCCGCCGCGAAGGCATTGGCCGAGGTGCCGTCGAGATTGCCGCCGCCGTCGACCGTGATGCCGCGCTGCGAGCTGACGATGGTGCCGCCGGCGAAGTTGTTGATGGTGCCGCCGCCGACGGTGACGCCTTCCGACAGGCCGCCGACCCGCGTGCCGACCGCTTCGATCAAGCCGTAGTTGTCGAGGTGGACGAGGCCGTCGACGTCGACCGAGTCACCCGACTGGATGCCCTCGATGGTGACGCCGATGATCGTGCCGGTGTTGGTCACGGTGGTCGTGGTCGTCGAGGCCGTGTCCATGTTGATGCCGGCGCCGGCCTGGCCGGTGATGGTGCCGCCATTGGTGATGGTGATCGGCGCGTCGCCGGTAATGCCGTGACGGGCCCCGGTGATCGAGCCGCCGGCGAAATTGTTGACGACGCCACCGGTATTGGCCTGGAAATCGATACCGTCGTTGCCGTCGGAGAGCGGCGTGCCGTTGTGGGAGACGATCTGGCCGTAGTTGTTGATCGTGGCGTTCACGCCGGTGCGCACCGCGTCGGCATCGGCCGCTTCGAGCAGGCCGGTCGCCTGGTTGGTAATGGTCACGCTGCCGAGCGGCGACACCAGGTCGTTGAGATCGAGCGCCTGGCCATTGGTGGCGCCGGTGCCGGTCGAGCGGATCGTGCCCGCATTGTCGATGACGAAGGTGCCGGTCGCGGTCGGGCTCAGGGTGGTGGCGGTGATCCGCACCGCGTCGGTCAGGCCCTGGATCGTCGCGCCTGCATTGTTGGTGAGCTGGAACGATGTGACGTTGCTCAGATTGGTGGTATTCAGATTGATGCCGCGCGCGGCCGTCGATTCGATCAGGCCGCTGTTGTCGATCACGATGTCGCCGGCGCCCGGGCGAATCGCGTCCGACGACGTCGAGCGGATGATGCCGGTCGAGGCGTTCTCGATGTTGATGTTGGCATTCACCGAGGTGATCGCCTCGAAGTCGAGGGCCTGACCCCCGGCCGACGTCACAGTGCCGGCGTTGTTCAGGTTGATGGTGCCGCCGGCGTTGAGGTTGGTGTTGATGCGCCAGGCGTCGTTGCCGGTGGCGGAGATGATCGCGCCGGCCTTGTTGTTGACGGTGATGCTGCCGCCGGCGGCGAACGATCCGGAGCTGTCGATGGCGCGCGTCGTGCCGTTGATCGTGCCGAAATTATCGATCACCACGCCCGGGGCATTCGAGCCGCCGGTCCAGGTGATCGCCGTCGCGGCCGTCAGCGTGCCGCCGGCACCGATCAGGCCGGTGTCGTTGTTGGTGACGGTTTTCGGGGCGGTGTCGGTGACGCCGGGGTTGACGGTGAAGTTTGCCATGGGTCGCTCCTTCTCGTGGGACGGTAAGGGCGCGAACCATTTCCCGGTCGGGTAACAGCACGATGACGCTTGGTTAGAAAACGCCAGAATATCCGAGGCCGAAACATGGCAATTTGCAGAACGCGCTATACGGCGTCGAAACGATGAGCGGAAACGGGACCAACCCCGGCGGCGAGGTTTATTTCGAGTTCACCGCGATCGGCAGGAGTGTGAAGGTCTCCGCGATCGATGCCGCGACCGGCACCGAGGTCAGCATCATGGGACCGGTAACGGCGGCGCGGGCGGACCTCCAGCGGTTGGCGCTGCAAAAGCTCCAGGCGCGACTCAAGGCCCGCGGCTGAAAGCCCCCGGCCAGGCTATATTCCCGTCGGTCTGAATCCGCTCTACCATGACGGTCAACAAAGAACCGTCGGCCAATAAAGCCGGCAAAAGCAGCCGGAAAAGAGCCGCGCAAAAAGGGAAACGCTCGCATGCAAGATGTTCTGGACATGCAGGTCGTGCCGCTGTCAGCCGCTTGCGGCGCGGAGATCAAGGGCGTTGATCTAACCAAGCCGCTGGAGCGGGAAACCGTCGGGGCGATTCGCGCCGACTGGGACAAGTACCTCGTGCTGGTGTTTCGCGGCCAGACCATTTCCCAGGACCAGCAGCTCACGTTCGCGTCGTATTTCGGCGATCTCGGGTCGCGCAAACGCGCGCCCGAGCAGCTCCGTGCCCGCGCAGAAGGCGCGCAGCAGGACCATGAGAAGGTTCTGCTGGTGAGCAACATCAAGGAAAACGGCGTGCCGATCGGGGCCTTCGGCGAGGGCGAGTTCTGGTTCCACATCGACTCCGGCTATACGGCGAAGCCGTACCGCTACACGTTCCTGTACGCGCTCGAGCTGCCGTCGACCGGCGGCAACACCATGTTCTCGAACATGTACAAGGCCTACGACGCGGTGCCGGCGGCGCTCAAGCAGAAGCTCAACGGCAAGCGCGCGCTACACATCCATGAATACAACCGTGCGCGGCAGGCGGACGCTTCCGGCGATATAAGCGGCATCCCGCATTACTACCATCCGGTGTTCGTCACGCATCCGGGGACGGGCAACAAGACCCTGTTCGTCGACCGCCTCATGACCACGGCGCTCGAAGGTTTCGAGCCGGCCGAAAGTGCCGCGATCCTCGGTGAGCTCTACGACATCGGCGAGCGGCGCGAATTCATCTACGAGCACGTCTGGCAGCTCGGCGATTTCCTGATGTGGGACAACCGCTCCACCATCCACGCCCGCACGGATTTCCCGAAAGAGGAACGCCGGCTGCTGCGCCGCTGCACGGTCGAAGGCGACCCGATGCGGGAATAGTTTCTCGCGACGGCGGTTTCGCCACAACGCGGTGGTAAGCCGCGACCTTGCGACCGTTCGTCTCCCTGCCAGAACCCGGCCTATGGCCGTAGGCAGGCTGCCATTCCAAGCGTATGATTTAGAATACTTCGTAACTGCTGGAGGGGGACTTCCGGCACCTCGGCCGCGCGGCCGTAAGCCTCGCGTCAATTGCCTCAAGCAACAAAGAATGGCGTCGCCGGCGGGCGCTGCCTTGGGAGGGTACGAATGGCTAGGCTCAACATCAACGGGCGGAATCACGACGTCGAAGTAGCGGCCGATACACCGCTGCTGTGGGTCATCCGCGAGCAGGTCGGGCTCACCGGCACCAAATACGGTTGCGGCGTGGCCCAGTGCGGCGCGTGCAGCGTTCACCTCAACGGTGAGGTCGTGCGTTCGTGCTCGACGCGTGTCGGCGACGTGCGGCCGACCGACCGGATCGTCACCATCGAAGGGCTGTCCGCAAATTCGTCGCATCCGGTGCAGCGCGCCTGGCTCGCGCTCGACGTGCCGCAGTGCGGCTACTGCCAGTCCGGCCAGATCATGGCCGCGGCGGCGCTGCTGCGGAAGACGCCGCGCCCCACCGACAAGGACATCGACGACGCGATGACCAATATCTGTCGGTGCGGCACCTATCAGCGCATCCGCGCGGCTGTGCACCAGGCGGCCGGCAACGGCGGCACCACTGGCGGCACGTCCGGCCGCGCCAACCGCAAATCCTGATGTCGGGGAGATCAGCCATGACCAACACGATCCACGACACCACCAGAAATATCTCTCGCCGCAAGTTCATCGTCGGTTCGGCCGCTGTCGCCGGCGGCGGGCTGGCGCTCGGCTTCGACGTGCCGCTCGTCGCCGCGCAGGCGCAGAGTGAGGGTAACGAAGTCGGCATCTGGGTCGTCGTCCGGCCCAACAACGATTGCGTCATCCGGATCGCGCGTTCGGAAATGGGGCAGGGCACGCTCACCGGCCTCGCCCAGCTCGTCGCCGAGGAGCTTGAGTGCGACTGGCAGCGGGTCTCGACGGAGGGCCTGACCCCGGGCCGCAACCTCGCGCGCAAGCGCGCCTGGGGCGACATGTCCACCGGCGGCAGCCGGGGCATCCGCGGCTCGGAGGAGTACGTCCGCCGCGGCGGCGCGGTCGCCCGCATAATGCTGCTGCAGGCGGCGGCGAATGAATGGAAGGTCCCGGTCGAGGAGCTGACCGTTTCGAACGGCACCATCCGGCATGCCGCGTCCAAGCGTCAGACCACCTACGGGCGCGTCGCGGCGGCGGCTTCGAAGCTCACGCCGCCGGATCCGAAGAGCATCAAGCTCAAGGACCCGATGACGTGGACGATTGCCGGCAAGCCGATGAAGCGGCTCGATACCGCCGACAAGCTCAACGGCAGCAAGGTCTACAGCATCGACATCAAGCTGCCGGGCATGCTCAACGCCGCGATCAAGGACACGCCGGTCTACGGCGGTAAGATCAAGAGCGTGGACGATGCCAAGGCCGCCAAGATGCCGGGCGTCCGCAAGGTCGTGCGGGTGGGCGACGGGGCCGTCGCCGTGGTCGCCGACACCTGGTGGCAGGCGAAGACCGCGCTCGATGCCGTCGTGGTTGAATGGGACGGCGGCGAGAATGCCGGCGTATCGAGCGCGTCGATCGCCAGGCATCTCGAGACCGGCCTGACCGCGACCGAGACCAATGGTGATCGGCGCGAGGGCGACGCCCTGGCGGCGATCGCCGGCGCGGCGAAGAAGGTCGAGGCGACGTATTCGACACCGTTCCTCGCCCACGCCTGCATGGAGGTGAACAACGCCACCGTGCGGCTCACCGCCGACAAGGCGGAGTGCTGGACGCCGACGCAGAGTCTCGAGGCGTCGCTGGCGGCGTTGTCGGCGGCGTCGGGTCTGCCGCTCTCGCAATGCGAGGTCCATCGCCATGACCTCGGCGGCGGTTTCGGGCGCCGCGGCGGCACCCAGGATTACGTCCACAAGGCGGTCGCGGTCGCCAAGGAGTTCCCGGGCGTGCCGGTCAAGAGCATCTGGTCGCGCGAGGAAGATCAGACCTACGACTTCTTCCGCCCGATCTCGATGTGCAAGTTCTCGGCCGGGCTGAACGAGAAGGGCGAGCTCGTCGGCCTGCATGTCCGGGTGTCGGGCCAGTCGATCAACGCCTGGCTCAATCCGGTAGGCATCCAAGGCGGCCGCGACATGCGGCAGCTTCAGGGCTTCTACGCGGAGCCCGGCGACGCGCAGCTCGGCTACACCGTGCCGAACCTGCTGGTCGAATACGCGATGCGCAACACCCACGTTCCGGTCGGCCCCTGGCGCGGGGTCAATACCAACCAGAACGGCTACTACATGGAATGCTTCATCGAAGAGGTGGCGCGGGCCGCGGGCAAGGATTCGCTCGAGTTCCGCCGCGCTTTGATGAGCAAGCATCCCAAGCACCTCGCTGTGCTCAACGCGGCGGCGGAGAAGGGCGACTGGGGCAAGCCGCTGCCGGCCGGCATACACCGCGGCATCGCGCAGTTCATGGGTTACGGCAGCTACTCCGCCGCCACCGCCGAGGTGTCGGTGGACTCGTCGGGCAACGTCAAGGTGCACCGCATGGTGCTGGCCTTGAATTGCGGGCACGCCGTCAATCCCGACCAGATCGCCGCGCAGGTCGAAGGCTCGGTCGCCTACGGTCTCAGCGCGACGCTGTTCGGCGAATGCCCGGTCGAGAACGGACGCATGACCAGCCTCAACTTCGACACCTACCAGATCCTGCGGCTGGCGGAGATGCCGAAGGTGGAAACTGTGATCGTGCCGACCAACGACTTCTGGGGCGGCGTCGGCGAGCCGACCATCTGCGTCGTGGCGCCCGCGGTCATAAATGCGATCCAGGCGGCGACCGGCAAGCCGGTGCGCAGCCTGCCGCTCAAGAATGTGAAACTCGTTTAACCGGCGGGGGCGACACGTCGGGGGCGCTCCAAGGCTTTAACCGGCCTTGGAGCGCTCGGCATTTCGAGGGTATGCTGCGCGAAATCGCCAAGTGAAAAGAAGTGAAAAGAAACGACACGAGGAAACCACATGAGCGCACGACTCCCCGCCCTCGACACGTTCATCGCCGACCTGCGCGCGATCTGGTCGACGAACGCTGACAACAAGGGCCGGATGGAGAAGGCCAAGCCGCGGCTCGAGACGTTCGTCATGGAGCCCGCGGTGAAGGCGCATTCGGCGAACTGGCCGTCGACCGAGGGCCACAAGAACCTGCTGCTCTATGTCGATCCCGACTACGACTTCGTCATCAACGCGGTGGTGCGGGTGCCGGGCCGCAAGGGCAGCATTCACGACCACGCCGATGCCTGGGTGCTGTACGGGCTGCTCGACGGTACCGAGAGCCTTGAGCGCTACGATCGCATCGACGATGGCAGCAAGGACGGCTACGCCGAGGTGAAACTCGCGTCGGTCACAACCGGCACGCAGGGCAAGGTCGATCTGGTGCCGCCGCGCGCGATCCATGCGGAGCAGGGCGGCGATACCCGTTCGGTCGCCATCATCGTGCGCAGCCAGAAGCTCGGGCAGGGCACGGTCCTGCAGGGCCGCTACGACCCCACCGCCAAGACCCGGACCGAGGGCTACGGCCCGACCCAGGTGCCGTACCACCTGGTGGCCTGAGTCATTCGACCCGCCTTCTTGACACGCGTATGATCTTGCCGAAAACCGGGGCCCGAGCGGAGTTGGATTGGGCGTCGGTTCGGTTGAAGATAAATAGGGACTTCGGCTTGGCCGACCCTCGACGGTCGGTTTCTTTTGTGAACGCAGGAGCATCATGCTGATCATCGGTAATGCGGACGTCGCGAAGCTGCTCACGATGGGGGCGGCCATCGACGCCCTCGATCAGGCTTACCGCCAGCTCGTCACCACCGAAGCCGTGTGCAAGCCGCGCACTGACGTCCAGATTCCGACCAAGGCATCGGGCAAGGTCTATCAATGGAGCAGCGTGGAAGGCGGCTCGACCAGCGGATACTTCGCCATCCGCATGAAGTCCGACATCATCTACGAACAGGAATACAACGGCGCGCGCACGCAAGAGAAGTACTGCATCAAGCCGGGGACCTATTGCGGACTGATCCTGCTTACCGCCACGGAAAGCGGCGAGCCGCTTGCCATCCTCAATGATGGGCTGACCCAACTGACACGCGTCGGCGCCGACGGCGGCATCGGCGTCAAATACCTGGCCAAGCAGAATGCCGAGGTGATCGGCATGCTGGGCTCCGGCGGCATGTCGCAGACGCATATGGAAGCGTTCATGCATGTGCGCCCGGGGTTGAAGCGGCTGCAGGTCTACAGCCCGACGAAAGCCAACCGCGAGCGCTTCGGACGCGAGATGGCCGACAAATACGGGATCGAGGTGAAGGTTTGCGACAGTGCCGATGAGATTTACCGCGACGCCGATATCGTCGCCGCGCTGACCGATTCCGCGGTGTCGGTGATCGACGGTTCGCGGATCGAGAAAGGCGCCCACATCGTCGCGCCCGGAACCGGTGGTGGCATCAAGGACAAGCGGGTCCTCGACCGCATCGATGTTTACCTGCGGTTCGGCAACGCAACGACCCCGTGGGGCGCACAACCCGGGATCGACGACGAGTACTTCACCTATGCCGCCCGCCCGGACATCGACACCGGGTTCAAGCGCAAGACCAAGGGCGGCCGTGGCAACGGCGCGTCATTCGCGCCGGAGCGGACCATCACCTTCGCCGATATCGTCGCGGGCAATGGCAAAGGCCGCACATCCGACGACCAGATCTCCTATTCGGAGCGCGGCAACTTGCAGGGCAACCAATTCTGGGCGCTCGCGGGCCGGACCTACGAGCTCGCCAAGGCGCAGGGCCTCGGCCGGGAAATACCGACCGAGTGGTTCCTGCAGGACATCCGCGATTGAGCGCCGCCGGCCGAGGTTACCCCGTGAGACAAATCCTTCGAGTGGCTTGCCTGGCGCTGCTTGCGGCGCTGTCGACGAGCGCAACCGCGTGGGGCCAGACCGACTTCTACAGGGGCAAGACGATCTCCATCGTCGTCGGTTTCGCGCCCGGCGGCAGCTATGACGCCTATGCGCGGCTGGTTGCGCGCCACATCGGCCGGTACATCCCCGGCCAGCCCAACGTCATCGTGCAGAACATGCCGGGCGCGGGCACCATGATGTCGGTGCGTCACCTCGACGCCAATGCGCCGAAGGACGGAACGGTGATGGCGGCGTTCACCGCCGGGCTGATCACCGCGGCGCTGTCCGAACCCGAGCGGTTCAATTTCAAATTCTCGGACCTGGCGTGGATCGGCTCCATCACGCCGGATTTCAGCGTCTGCTATGCCTGGCATACGACGAAGATCAAAACGCTCGCTGACGCACAGAAGCGATCGACGTTCATCATCGGCGGCACCGCAAAAGGCGCCTCGTCGGCCGTCAACAGCACCATTCTGCAGCAGATATTCAAGGTCAATGTGCGCTACGTGCCCGGCTATACCGGCAGCGCCGCCAGCCGGCTGGCGATCGAACGCGGCGAACTCGACGGGCATTGCGGCGCGTGGGTCAGTGTCCCGCAAGATTGGATCGCGCAGTCAAAGGCGATGGCGTTCGTGCGGTTCTCGCGGGCCCGTCTGCCGGAAATGCCGGAAGAGGCCGCGTTTGTCGGCGACCTCGTGCAGACGGAGTACGAGAAGCGGCTGCTGCAGGCCGCGCTCGCGGCGACCGACCTCGGGCGCCCTTATGTCGTATCCAAGGACGTGCCGGCGGAGCGCGTAGCGGTCCTGAGGGCCGCTTTCGACAAGACGATGGCGGACCAGAGTTTCCTGGAGGAGGCTGCGAAGCAGAAGCTGCCGGTCAGTCCGATCGGAGGCGCCGAAAGCACGCGGCTGATTGCCGACATCTACGCGGCGCCAGCAGAAATTGTCGCGGGGCTGAGGGCTCTGCTGAAATAGACGGCGCGCGACCAAGGGCGCAAGGGGGAGTGACATGAGCGGCGAGACGATCCGGTTGGCTGAGTTCGCCTCGCGACTGCGGTTCGAGGACTTGCCCGCGCCCGTCATCCAGCGAGCCAAGGACTCCATCATCGACACGATCGGCACCATCGTGTTCGGCCGTAGCCTGCCGTGGAGCGGCATCATTGTCGCCCATGCGCGTCGCATGGGGGACGGCGGCCGGAGTCGAATTCTCGGCGACGGCGAAAAGCCCGTCACCGCGCCCTACGCCGCGCTTTCCAATGGCGCTCTGGCGCACGCCTTCGAGCTGGACGGCGCGACCCGGCCCAGCGCCGGCGCGCATCCTGGAGCGACGATCTTCACGGCCGCGCTCGCGCTGGCACAGGAGCGCGGGTTCACTGGCCGTCAGCTGCTGACCGCGTTCATTGCCGGGTCTGAAGTCATGATCCGCATCGGGCGGGCAACCCACCACAGCAACGAGACGCGCGGATTCCACGCGCCCGGCACCACCGGTCCGTTCGGCGCCGCCATCGGGTGCGGCCATCTCATGGGCTTCGATGCGAAGCACATGACCAACGCGCTCGGCATCGCGGGATCGCTGTCGAGTGGGCTGGTCGCGTTCGCGCGCTCCGGCGACGGCGCCATGGTCAAGCGGCTTCATTTCGGGCGCGCCGCCGAAGGCGGATTGCTTGCTGCAAACCTGGCAGCCGATGGCTTTACCGGTCCTTCGACGGTGCTCGAAGGTGAATGCGGCTTCTTGCAGGCCTTCTGTAACGAACAGGATGCCAACGAACTCACGAAAGGCTTGGGCGATACCTGGCTGACTTCGCGCATCTCGATGAAGCGCTATGCGTGTCACACCGCTTGCCACACGCCGGTCCAGGCGATCGTGGACATGAAGGCGAAGGGCCCCATCGAGAGCCGCGATATCCAGTCGATTGAGATCAAGGTCGGACCGAAAGAACTGCGTCGGCACGACATCCGTGATCCGACCGATACGATGATCGGCCAGTACAGCGTGCCATTCTCCGTCGCCCTGGCGATCGTCGCGGACGCCCGCGATCCAAGGACGTTCCGCGACGCCGACGTGAACAACGCGGAGCTGCGGTCGGTGATGGAGCGGATTCGCCTGGTGCCGTGGGACACGACGCCGCCGTCACTGATCGCCAGCGCCACGACGATGACGATGCGGGACGGAACTGTTCTGACGTCCGAGGTCGCCGACTTCAGGGGAACGCCTGATAACCCACTCAACCCCAGTGAGCTGCGCAGCAAGTTCCTGCTCCTGACCCGCGACTACGAGGCTGCCTCAACGAGCGCGATCCTGGATCGGCTGCTGCAGATTGAGCAGGAAACCACCGTCGATTGGATTTGCGTCTAGCATTCGCAAGTTCGCCAGCGGAAAAGGCAGGTTGGCAGAATCGGGGGGGGCACCCTCGGTCATACTAGCGTCTCGGAATCCTCCAAAATCCCAAGATATTGCGGCAATCCCCTACTGTGACGCTATCGCTTGGCGCTGGGCGGGCGATATGGTAATCGGCCAGCCCTAGGAGGCCGGCATGGCAGCAATCGATCCAAGCGTAAAAAACCAAACAGCATCAATGTTTTCGGCGTCGCTCGCGGAGACCGATCCGGAGATCGCGGACGCCATCGGCAAGGAACTCGGTCGCCAGCGCGACGAGATCGAGCTGATCGCCTCCGAGAACATCGTCAGCAAGGCGGTGCTCGAGGCTCAGGGCTCGGTGCTGACCAACAAATACGCGGAAGGCCTGCCGGGCCGGCGCTACTACGGCGGCTGCCAATACGTCGACATCGCGGAAACCCTGGCGATTGAACGGGTTACCAAGCTTTTCGGATGCAGATTCGCGAACGTGCAGCCGCACTCCGGCGCCTCCGCGAACGCCGCTGCCTTCATGGCGCTGATGGCGCCGGGCGACACGTTCCTCGGCCTCAATCTCGCCGCCGGCGGTCACCTGACCCACGGTTCGCCGGTCAACATGTCGGGCCGTTGGTTCAAGCCGGTGCCCTACAGCGTCCGCCGCGACGACCACCGCATCGACATGGACGAGGTGATCAAGCTCGCGCGCGAGCACAAGCCGAAGGTGATCATCGCCGGTGGCAGCGCCTATCCGCGGATCATCGATTTCCGCGCGTTCCGCGAGATCGCGGACGAGGTCGGCGCCAAGCTGATGGTCGACATGGCGCACTTCGCCGGGCTCGTGGCTGGCGGCGTGCATCCGTCGCCGTTCCCGCATGCGCACGTCGTCACCTCGACCGCGCACAAGACGCTGCGCGGCCCGCGCTCCGGCTTCGTCCTCACCGACGACGAAGACCTCGCCAAGAAGATCAACTCGGCGGTGTTCCCCGGCCTTCAGGGTGGTCCGCTGATGCACGTGATCGCCGCCAAGGCGGTGGCGTTCGGCGAGGCGCTGCGGCCGTCGTTCAAGGTCTACGCCAAGAACGTGGTCGAGAACGCCAAGGCGCTGGCCGAGACGCTGAAGTCGAAAGGCTTCGACATCGTCTCCGGCGGCACCGACACGCACCTGATGCTGGTCGACCTGCGGCCCAAGCGCCTGACCGGTAAGGTCGCCGAGGCGGCGCTCGGCCGCGCCTACATCACCTGCAACAAGAACGGCATCCCGTACGATCCCGAGAAGCCGATGATCACCTCGGGCGTCCGGCTCGGCACGCCCGCCGGCACCACCCGCGGATTCGGCATCGCCGAATTCAAGGAAGTCGGCGAGATGATCGCCGAGGTGCTCGACGTGCTGTCGCAGAAGAGCGCCGAGGAAGACGCGCTGATCGAAGGCGCGGTGCGGGAGCGGGTCAAGGCGTTGGTGAAGCGGTTTCCGATCTATCAGGGGTAAGGGCTGAGCCATGCGCTGCCCGAACTGCGCGAGCCTCGACACCCAGGTGAAGGATAGCCGGCCGACGGAGGATTCCTCCGTCATCCGGCGCCGGCGCGTTTGTCTCGCCTGCAATTTCCGCTTCACGACGTTCGAGCGCGTGCAGTTGCGCGAGCTTACCGTCATCAAGCGCAACGGCCGCCGCGTGCCGTTCGACCGCGACAAGCTGCTGCGCTCGGTGTCGATCGCGCTGCGTAAGCGCCCGGTCGAGCCCGAGCGTATCGACCAGGCGGTATCGAAGATCGTCCGCGAGCTCGAAAGCCAGGGCGAAAGCGACGTCTCGTCGGAGGCGGTGGGCGAACTCGTGATGGAAGCGCTGCGCTCCCTCGACGACGTCGCCTATGTGCGCTTCGCGTCGGTCTACCGCAATTTCCGCGAGGCCAAGGATTTCGAGCAGTTGCTCGGCGAATTATCGAGCGACGACGATCCGAAGCCGGCGGGGGCTCCGCGGAAGTAGGCGGGCCGTCGAGCCGCGGCAGCTACGCCGTCGCGGCGCGGCGCATGTTCACCACCGCCACAGCGGCCAGCATCCCGAACAACGCCAGCCCCGCGAGCTGCGCGAGCACGAACGGCAGTTCGGTCAGCGTCGGCGCCAGCGGCTTCAGCGCCGGGATGCGTAGAAACGCTTCGCCGATGGTGAAGAACACCAGGACGTAGACGCTCGCGACGGTCGCAACGGCGAAGGTCGGCCGCCATCGTCCCGCCAGGCCGAACGGATAGCGCGCCAGGATCGCGATGAGCAGGGCGGCGGCCATCGCGACGCCAAGCCAATGGACGATGTCGAAGGGGCGCGGCAGGGCGAAGCCAGTGGCGTCCGTCAGCACCGCGGTGACGAAATAAGCCGAGGTCCAGCCGTTGAGCCGCCGCCCGGCGAGCAGTCCGGCGACCACGACGAGGCCGGTCGCCAGCGCCATCAGGCTCAGCGCCGTATGCACGAAGCCGAGCGTCGACAGGCCGAACATCAACATGGCTCCCTGTGTGATCGTCTGCGACGATGGTCTTCGCTGCGGACTTGGTTGTGCACTTGGCTGCCCGAGTTTCCGCGTGTCATTGTATCGGGGCCGACGCCGCTCTCACAATGGATCGTACGCGATGCTCAGCCAGCCGACCCGCCCGTATACCATCTTCATTGGCGTCGCGCTGTTACTGCAAGGGGGCACGACGCTGTTGGCGCGGCTCTACCCGCCGTTCGATCGGGCGTTTCCTTTTGTGCTCGAAATGACGCGCCTCATTCCCGCGCATTCGCTTCTGCACATTGCCACGGCGCTGGTGGCGTTCTGGCTCTACTACTGGGGCGGTCCGCGCGGCCCGTTCCGGTTCGCGCTTTACTTCGGCTTGTTCTATCTCGCGCTCGCGATCGTCGGCATGGTCTCCGGACATCATCTCGGCCTCGGCCTTCATCCGTTCGATCATCCGTTCCACCTGTTCATCGGCGGCCTTGGACTGCTTGCGGTGGCGGTCGAATACTTTTGGGCGCGCGCCGCACGCCCCCAATAATGCGCGGAAGCGTCTTCGCGGCGAGGCAGGGGCCTAGGGTGCTTTGCGGTGGACCACGGGCGGCTGCAGCCACAGCTTGGCGCAGAGCGTGGCGACCAGCCCGAGGTCGATGAGGAAGACCCAGAGCGCGGCGTTGCCCCACTGCACGCCGCTCGCGAACCGGAGCAGCTGGAGTACGACGACGAACGGCAACGGTATCAGCATCACCGTGGCAAGCCTGGCGCGCTGCCAGTCGTTTTCCAACGCCATCGACACCTGCAGCAAGGCGGCCAGCGCGACGAAACCGGCAAGGGCACGCGCGGTGAGCGGCGTGAAGGCGAAAGGTGCGATCGCTTGCAGGCTTGATGGAAACAGCATCACCACGATGGAGAAAACGGTGAGCGCAGCGCCGTTCGCGAACAGGAATGTCCGGGCGAAGCCGGGCAGGGGCCGGGCGACGCCGAACCCGACGGGCTGCGATCGCTTCTGTTGCCAGATGTAGCAGGCGACGAAAATAGGCGGCGGCAGCAGATAGCTGGCGAGCCAAAGCGCAAACGAAACCGACTGGGTTGAGAATCGATCCCAGTGCAGAAAGGTCGGCAACAGCATCACGGCGGTGAACACCGCGGACGGAAGGACGATGACGCGGACGTGCTCCCAAATCCGGGTGAAAGCGCCGGCGAGCATGAGCAGCAGGGCGCAGAAATAGATCGCGCCGAACAGCGCGGCCACCACCACGGTCTGGATCGGCCATGCGAAATTGGTCTCGGTCGCATGCGGCGCCAGCAGCGTGGCCGCGCTTGAGGCGGCCGCGAAGAAGACCTCCGCTGCGAACCAGGCGCGCAGCGGCCAGGCTACCGGTGTTTCGGTTGGCCTGTCGGTTCGAGACAGATCGGCTGGCGACATAGGAAGACCTCAGGCGGGAGCCCTGCTGCGCAGGCGCGGGACGGCGACGAATGCGGCGAGGCCCACAGCCGCCAATCCGAGTCCGCAGAACCAGACCCAGGTCGACGGATTGGCTGCACTGAACAAGCCGCTGTGCATGGACGAGGTGACGACGGCGACCAGCGCCAGGACAAGTGTTGCGATCGCAGGAATCCGTACTTCACTCCAACCGTGCTGTCGCGCGGCGTAGAGGCTGCCGACGCCGTAGGCGAGGAACGGCGCGCTGTAGATCTGCGTCAGCAGCGGCGTGATGCTCCACGGCCAAAGCCGGAGCATGATCTGCGGCGCCAGCAGGAGCCCGAACGCAAGCGCGACGGCGACAGCGCCTTGAACCGCAAGAAAGCCGCGCAACAGCGGCGACAGCGGCGGTTCCTCGGCATGACCGGCTTCGTGGCGTTGGTTCCAGGCGATGAAGGCCGCGCCGATTGGGAACCAGATATACGCGAACCACCAAAACCAGGTCGGCCGCCAGCTCCAGTCGAATACGCCCACATGCAGCAACGACACGATGCCGAGCACGCCGGTCCATATGGTGAGGATGATCGTCGCGACCCGTACGGCGAGCCAAGCCCGAGACGTGGCAGCCAGCAGCATCATCACGGCGCCGGCGGCGTACATGGCGCCGATGAATCGGGCGTGCAGCGGCGGCACCTTGAACGGCAGGAAGTGATCGATCAGCGCGGGCAGGAACAATCCGCCGGCGGCTACCCAGGCCGGAAATAGAAAAATGATCGCAAAGAACAGACGCTGCCGCCGGGTGAGGGTGGCGGATGCGGGCTCGCCGATGAGGAACGCGACCCCGATGGCGGCGATGGCCACCGCCGCTGTGACGGTAGGCCAGATGGCGTCGGGCCTGGTTGCCCATCCGTAGAGCGCGATCACCAGCATGCCGGATGCGACAGCCAGTGCCGCCCAGGGCGCCCAGGCCTTCTGCTGCCCAATGGCAAAAAGCGTGATCAGGGACAGCGCGACAAAGCCGATCAGGGACAGCCACATGCCGACGGCGCTCGGCTGGCCGGCTATGTGGGCGGTAAAGGAAAATCCGGTCCAGGCACTGCCGACGAGCAGCAGGACGAACAGCGCCCGCTGGCGCAGCGGCAAGGCAGCAAACCCCGTCATCGCCCCCTCGACCTTCACGGCCCCTGCGCAAAGCCAAGCCCGGCTCGACGCAAGTCTAGATCATGTATCCAGGGAGGCTCAATCCGTGCGCCAAAAAGTTTCGGCGGACCACGCCGTGATCCGCCGTCTTGATGCGTTGGGGTCTCTACGCCGAAGCTAGTTCTGCATCACGCGTTTCAGCGCTTCGATGATGTCCTTCGGCAGTTTCATCGTATCGCGGGTGACGGCGTCCATCTGCTCGCCGGTCGCGCCGTCGATCATCAGCTTGCGCTTTTCGGTTATGGCGATGAATGCCGGGTCCTTGAGCATGGCTTGCCACGCGGTCCGCAGCGCGGCCAGGCGCTCGGGTGGCACGCCCGGGGTGGCTACGATCGAACGGCCGATCTCGGCGGTGCCGGCAAGCGCGGCCATGACCGAGCGTCCTTCGTCGCTGGTCGCCAGTTCGGTCATGGTCGGGGTGTTCGGCAACATGGAAAACCGTTTTACGCCGTTCTGGTACAGGAGCGTGGCTTTGCCCTCGAGCCATTCCGGGTACTGGACAATAATCGCGGGCAACGATTCACCGCCGTTCACGTCGACTTCGCCGCGCTCGGCCGCAAGCTGGATTTCCGCCGTGCCGCTATAGCCGGTGACGATCTTGAACTTGGACCCGGCATACGTGTTCAGGGCGCGCGCATAGAGGGCCGATGTCGAGGTCGACTGGCCGGCACCGACGGTGACCTCCCGCTTGCGCGTGTCTTCGAACGACTTGATGCCGCTCTTCGGCAGCGCCACCGCGACGTCGACCATCGAGACGAGACGGCCGAGATAGCTGAAGCGTCGCGGATCGATGCCCATCTTGTCGTCGACAAGCAGGTTCAGCGCGAGCTGCTGGGGGAGTGCGCCGAGGTGCGTGCCGTCCTGCGGCGCCACCCGGTAGACATAGTCGACCGCCTTGAAGCCGCCGGCACCCGGCATGTTCACCGCGATAACGGTCGGATTGCCGGGGATGTGGCGGCTGAGAAATTCGGTCGCGACCCGGGCGTACAGGTCGTAGTTGCCGCCGGCGCCATAGCCGATGATCACGCGCACGGTCTTGCCGCGATAGAAGTCGGCGACGTCGTCGGCCCTTGCGTTGGCGGTTACGGCAAATTGCGCGATGAGAACCGCAAAAGTCGTCGTGAGGTACAATCGGATACGGGACATGGTCGTTGTCTCCCTGTTTACGGCGCGCCGACCTGTTTTTTCCAAGTGGCCCAGGGTCGGTCGACGTTCTGTGCCTTGAGTTGCTCGAATTCGTTGAGGAAGTTGATCGGACCGCCGAGCATCACTGCCTGCATCTGCAGCTTGGCGTTGGTCTCGGTATAGATCGCGCGAAACACCGCGGTCTTGAGATTGGGGCCGGCCACTGCATTGCCGTGGCCGCGCATCAGGATGACGGAGCCCTGACCGAGCTGCTGCGCCAGCGATGCGCCGAGTTCATTGGTGAGCACCAGCATGTTGTTCTGCACGCCGGCGTGCTCGCGGATCTCCCACACCGGAGTGCTCTGGCCGAGGAAATGACCGTTGTGGAAGATCGCGCGCAACGGCTTCTCGGTCACGCTGAACGGAATGATGGTCGGTGAATGGCTGTGCACGACCGAATTGACGTCCGGCCGCGCCTTGTAGATCTGGCCATGAATGAAGCGTTCGCGATAGGGCGAGCGACCGTTGGCATCGATCGGATTGCTGTCGAGATCGAAGGTGATGATGTCCGCCACCGTCACGTCGCGCGGCGCCATCGCCTGCATCTGCAGATAGCGGTTGGGATTGCGCGGGTCGCGAATGCTGACATGGCCGAAGGAGTCGAGCACACCGTTGTCGGCGAGGATGTGATTGGCCGCGACCAGATCGGTCGCGACTCCTGGATCAAGGTCGGCATAGCCGGGACCGAGAGTTATGCCGTCCCTGGTAGCGCCAGTCATTCCATCCCCACGTTGGTTTCGTCTGAAATTGATACCCCATCATCACGCCGTATCGGGCGCGCCGCAACAACGATCTCGGAACAACAGTTTGTCGCGAGACGCCGCGAAACCTCATCGGCTCGCGCGAACATCCTTGGCCACGGCTTTGGCCTGGTCGAATTCTGCGCGGCGCGTCCTGATCTCGTCGGCGGACAGCCGTTCGATGTTGCAATAATCGAGCTTCCAGTCGGGGCTGTCGGACCACGCCAGCGGGGACTGCACGGTGGTGCGGGGGGCGGGCGCTTGCTCCAGCAGCCGCAGCGCGAGTTCCAGCGTCGCAGCCTGGGAGGGCGCGTCGTGCGGACGCCCCGCAGCGTTGCCGAGCGGGAAATCGGAAAACAGCAGGCGCGGAACGCCGACCTGTTCGACGATGTCCTTGGCGCAGCCCATCACCACGGTGGCGATGCCGTTCTGTTCCAGCGCGCGGGCGGCGAGGCTCACGCTCTGATGGCAGACCGGGCAATTGGGAACGAGCAGGGCGCCGTCGACAGCGTCGTCAAGGCAGCGCGCGACCAACTCCGGGCAGTCGGTCTCGATCGTGGTGCGGTGACTGCGGTTGGTCGGCAAGCCGTGGAAGCGCGCTGCGACCGATCCGATGCGGCCGGCCTGCGCGGCGGCGTCGCGCAGCGCAGGGAGGGGGAAGTAGCTCCCGGAATCTTCAGCGGACGTGTGCGCTCGGTCGATCGCGACGTGCGAGATGCGCAGGTCATGGTCCTTCGCGGCGTCGCCCGAATAGACCGCGTAGAACTTCGCCGCCGCATTGTACGGCGCGCCCGGACCTTGGTTGCCTTTGTCCGGCTGGTAAGGCGCCGCGGTGGTGACCAGCGCGATGCGGCATTCGGACAGGGGCTTGCCCAGCGGATGGAACGGCACACTGCCATAGTGCGCCCATTCATAAGGTGCGCCATAGCCGAGCGCGGCGTAGTAGGTCCTTATCCGATGCAGGTAGGGGATCGGCGCATCGTGTGCCGCCGCAAAGCCGAATTCGTTCATGCGATCGGCGGTGGACATTGGTCCGTGGTCCTCGGCCGGCGCGGCGGTTGTCACGCACCGGTGGCCTGCCATAATCCCGCCGGGCCGCGCCGCCCGCAACAATAATGAAAAGCGAGGAACGCCCCATCATGCTGGGCCGCAGACCGTCCGGGCCGTCATCGGCACCGGCGTCGGCGGTACTTACGGCGCCGGGAGGATCACGTGGTGACATCATGCGTGCGCGGGCTCTTGTTTGCGCGCGGCGCCTCGGCGGCGATTGTGGCCTGCCTTTGGTTCGGCGGCGTTGCCGCGGCGCAGGAAGGGTGGCCGGATCGTCCGATCCGCATGCTGATCAGCTTCCCGCCCGGTGGCAGCTCGGACGCGATCGCGCGGATCGTTCAGCCCGGTCTCGAAAAACGGCTGGGACAGCCGATTGTTCTGGAGAGCCGCCCGGGGGCCGGCGGCATGATCGCGATCGACGCGGTCGCGCGGGCGGCGCCCGACGGCTACACCATCGGACTCGGCGGCGCCGGCGCGCTCGGCGGTAACGTGGCGCTCGGCGAAAAGACGTCCTACGACCCGCGCAAGGACGTCGCGCCGGTGACGGTGCTGTCGGCCTCGCCGTTCATCCTGGCCGCTGCCCCGTGGTTCGCCGGCAAGTCGGTGCCAGATATCATCGCGTTGTCGAAGCGCGAGAAGACCGCGATCGGCCACGGCGGCAACGGCACGCTGATGCATCTCACTGCCGAGATGTTCAATCAGATGGCGCGCACGAAATTGCCGCTGATCCCGTATCGCGGTATCGCGCCTGTTGTCACCGACCTGATCGGCGGGCACGTGGCGCTCGGGATCGTCGATCCGCCGTCCGCGGTGGCGGCAATCGAGGGCGGCAAGATCAACGCCGTTGCGATTTCATCGGCGGCGCGCTTCCCGCGCCTGAAGGACGTTCCGACCTTCGCGGAGCAGGGCTTGCCGGGGTTCGAATCCTTCGGCTGGTTCGGCATCGTCGCGCCCGCCAGGACGCCGCCCGCGGTCGTCGCAAGGCTCAACGCGGCTCTGGTCGCGGAGCTGAATGAGCCCTCGGTGGTGGAACGTATCCGCGCGCTGGGTGCCGAACCGATGCCGCAGACGCCGGCCGAATTCTCGGCCTTCATCGTGCGCGAGATCGACAAATGGACGAAGGTGGTCGCCGCCTCCGGCGGCCTGCCGAAATAGCGCCAGGCCAGTCGTCGTCTTTGGGCGTGCGGCTTCAGCCGCGCGCGGCCATCTTCGCGCGCGCGCCGGGCGCCTCGGTCGCCGACCCTTTAGGGAGATCGAACATCCCGGGCTTGAGGCCGTCGAGGAAGGTCAGCGCCTCCGAGGTCTTCACCACGTCGGCATATTTCGCGTTCATGTCGCAGAGATTGATCGCGTGGCTCGCCTGCGAGCGGTCGAAGCAGCCTTCTTCCGCGATCGCGACGCGGTAGTTGAGGCTGAAGGCGTCGAGCACGGTCGCGCGCACGCAGCCGGACGTGGTGGTACCGGTGACCACCACGCTGTCGCAGCCGAGCAGCGTCAGGTAGCTCGCCAGGTTGGAGCCGAAGAAGCCGGACGGCTTCTGCTTGTAGATCACGATGTCCTGCGGCGCGGGTGCGATCGGCGCGACAATCTCGTTGCCGTCGATGTTCGGCACCAGCGTGTGGACGTCCTCGTTGTTGCGGTTGTTCTTCCAGCTCCAGGAGCCGGAATCCCAATTGTCCTCGCGGCGTACGCCGGTGGTGTAGATCACCGGGACGCCCTTCTCGTGGCACTTGTCGATCAGCGAGCGGATATAGGGCAGGGCGGTCCAGGCGTCCTCGCCGCACGAGTTCCGCCAGCGCTTGATCGATTCCAGGATCGGCTCCGGCCGGTCGCCGCAGAACGCCCAGTTGACGTCGATGACGATCAGCGCAGGACGTTTGCCGAAGCCGCCACGCGTGCCGTAGCCGGATGCGTCGAACACCGCCCGGTCGCGTTCAGTGAGAAACTGGTTCCAGACCGGTTCGGACATGCGCGCTCCTGTTCGTCTTTGCTCTTTTTGGGGCCAACCGTCCCAGAATAGGGCAACGAACGGGAAACGTCGATCATGCCGGAAAGCCGCAGGGGAAGCCGGCTCGCACCGGCCTCCCCGTCGTTCCAGCGAGCCCGAGAGGGACGGCGGTTTAGGCCCGCTGGTCGCTCGTTGCGCCGGCAAGCGGCGCGGATTTGGGTTCGGTCATCCTCACGGCGATGACCCAGGCTCCCCAAAGGACTGCGAAGTACATCGCCAGGAAAATCGGCATGCTGACCGACGGGGCGACCTTTTCGATCGCCAAACCGATGAATACGGCAATGATGTCGCCGATGGCTTGGATGACGAGATAGTAGGTGATCAATTTCATGGTTCTCTCCACAGCGACGCGCGGCACGCGAAGGCTTGCGTTCGCCTCAATCGGCCTGCGCGTCCGGATCTGTTGCCGTGACGGCGGCGCGAGGGATGGGAATCAGCGCCCTAATGCTGCGGAGGTCCGGTCAGGCCAGGGCTTTGGGAGGTTCCGCCAATGGGCGCACTGGCGGAAAAGCACCGACCCGACCGGGTCTCGTGAGCAGGGCGCGGTTTTCACGCGCACTCGCGCTGCTCCGCGGGGAGCTGACGCGATCCTGGCTCAGGTGGTCGGGGGTGCTCGGGCAGGTGCGGCGCAGGGCTGATGGCCGGGGCCGGCACGGTCGCTCGCATGAAGTAATGGCACACCGATCGCGGGATCGGGCCATATGACCGTAGAGACGACACGAACGATGCGAGCGTCCGGCGTGTCGTCTTCGTCGGCACTCGGATTGACGGAGATCTCGGGAATGTCCTGGGTCAGGCTGCCGCGGACGACCGGAGCCGGTGCATCCCAAGACGTTGCGCTGGCCTCGGGGCCACCGATGCTGGTGGCCGGCGTTCCGCATAGGAACGCCAGCGCCAGGAAGGCCGGGAGAAATCCGAGGACGGCGCGCCGGAACATGGTCGGAGTCTAGGCGGGGACACTATCATCCTGCAAGCCCGGCCGGATCACATTGCCGCGTTTGCCAATCGTCCAAAAGTTGTAGTCGCCCCCCACGGGGGGCTTGCGCGGGAACCGTTGTCGCCCTAATCCGCTTCGTTACTGAGATTGAAGGGGGGCTGGATTGCCATGGAAAATGTCGACCGTGCTGCCCTGATCGAACTGCTGGATCGTCTCGGTTCCAACGACGATGCGACGGTGCTGGAAGCCGCCCGCGCCCTGCATCGCAAGGCAGCCGAATCCGGCCTGTCCTGGGACGACCTGATCCGGTTGGACCGGACCGACGATGAGCCGGCGGCGGACGCGGCGCCCTTGACCAGCCCGGACGCCGACGAGACGACGCGGCTGATCGAGCGCCTGCTGCGGACGGACCTCTCGGAGAACTTGCGCGAGGACCTCGCCGAGATGAAGCGCCAGCTCGCCGACGGCGAACTGGATCAGGAGGACCGGCGCTACGTCCTCGCAGTGGCGAAGCGTTTAGGCGTTTGAAAGCGCTCGGGCGTTTGAAGCGCTTGATCGCTTCGTCTAGTCGGCCTTGAAGTTCGTCGCGACCCCGTTGATGCAGTAGCGCAAGCCGGTCGGCGGCGGGCCGTCGGGAAACACGTGCCCGAGATGGCTGCCGCAGCGGCTGCAATGCACCTCGGTGCGCAGCATCCCGTAAGTGCGATCTTCCGTCGTCTCGACCGAGCCCGCGACCGGATCGTTGAAGCTCGGCCAGCCGGTGCCGCTCTCGAATTTCATCTTCGAGGTGAACAGCCGCTGCTCGCAGCCGGCGCAGACAAACGAACCCTGGCGCTTCTCGTAAAGCAGCGCGCAACTGCCCGGCCGTTCGGTGCCGTGCTCGCGCATGATGTGGTACTGCTCCGGCGTCAACAGCTTGCGCCATTCCGCCTCGGTGTGCGTGACCGGGTACTGTTTCGTCTGCTGCATGGTCATCTTCCTTCGATGCCTTAACGCGAAAGGGCGGGAGCCGTTAACTCCCGCCCTCATGTAATCATGGAGGTCCGGTTCGACTACCCGCGGGTCGCCTTGAAGGCAGCCCCGCCGGCGGTGCCTTCCATGGTGTTGCCGTCGACCTTGCCGGTGTACTGGGTGCCGCCCGCGGTAAAGGTGATCTCGGCGCCGGTCAGCTTGCCGTCGGTGATCGGCACTTCCTTGCCGCCGATCACGGCCGTTCCGTTGAGCACCTGGTAGCGCTGCTGAAACCGCAACTCGCCGTTCGGCAGTTTCCAGGTGCCGCCGACCTTGGCCGGGACCATCCAGTAATGCGCGGTGCAGTACTGGCAGCCGTCGAAGCCGTTGGCCGTCGTGTCCGGACGCCAGTCGCCCATGTCGAACGAGTTCGACGCAACGCGGGTGCCCGGGCGCATCTCGAGGATGATCGGCCGCAGCTTCGCGTTCAGGCTGGTGAGCAGATAGAGCGTGATGACGTTGGCCTTCGAGAAGTCGGTCTGAAAGATGTCGCCGTTGATGAAGGTCGCTCGGTCGCTGACCTTCTCCTTCTCGGCATTGGCCTGCGAGAGCGCGACCATGTCCGGATTGTACTCGACGCCGTACGCCCGTGCGCCGCGCTTGGCGGCGGTGATCACGGTGCGGCCGTCGCCGGAACCGAGATCGTAATGGATATCGTTCGAGCTCACCTTGGTCAGGTCGAGCATCTTCTCGACCAGCGCCTGCGGGGTCGGGACCCAGATGACGTCCTTGCCCGGCTGGCCGACCTGCGGCTCGAACGGCTTCTTGGTCGGCTGTGCCAGTGCAAAGCCCAAGGTCACCGTGGCCGCGGCACCGGCAATCGCCAGCGTCCGGATGACCGATTGATTGAACCTCATAGTTACCTCCGATGAACGCGCGTTTGCCGCGCCGGTAGATTGCCCGCCGCCGGGACATTAGCCGGGCGGGGAAGGGCTGTCAGTAGCATTACGGGTGCTTTGACGCGGTTGTTACGCGGCGTTCTTGCGCATGGCGCTGAACTTGCCAAGGCGGTGGAACGAGCACAATCTGTGTGAAGTCGATGGACGAAGCGCGCGACTGCATCGCACGTTGCTATGACTTCAAAGTAAACAAAATACGACACGACTGGGAGTGAGCGCGATGATCAGGCTTGTCACGATATTTGCCGGCGCGTTCCTGCTCGGATCGCATCCGGCGGCGGCCGATGCCGTTGCCGACTTCTACAAGGGCAAGCAGATCCGTTTCGTCGTGCGCACGACGGTCGGCGGCGACTATGACCAGTACTCGCGCCTGATCGCCCGCTTCATCGGCAAGCACATTCCGGGCAATCCGGCGATCATCGTGGTCAACATGCCGGGCGGTGGCGGCATCACCGCGGCGAACTACATGGCGAATGTCGCGCCGCGCGATGGCACCGTGGTCGGGATCGTGAGCCAGGGTCTCGCCGTTGACCAGGCGCTCGGGCAGTCGCCGCAGCTCAAGGCCGATCTCAAGGAGTTCAACTGGATCGCCAACGTTGTCTTCTCGAACCAGCTCCTGGTGGTGTGGCATACGTCGCCGACCAAGTCGATCGAGGACGCGAAGCAGCGCGTCACCACCATCGGCACCACCGGCGCCGGCTCGTCGTCGGTGCAGTATCCGGCGTTCTACAACAACGTGCTGGGTACCAAGTTCAGGATCGTGTTCGGGTATCCGGGCGGCCAGCATATCGACCTCGCGATGGAGCGCGAGGAGGTCGAGGGCCGCGGCACCAATCCTTATTCGGGCTGGATGGCGTCGAAGCCGACCTGGATTCCCGAAAAGAAGATCATCCCGCTGATGCAGGCGGGGATCGAGAAGGAGCCGGCGCTGCCGGACGTTCCGTTGATCGTCGATCAGCCGGTCCGTGCCGAGGACAAGCCGCTGCTGCAGTTCATGGCGAACGCGTCGACGGTCGGGCGTCCGTTTGGCACCACCCCCGGCGTCCCCGCCGACCGGGTCGCGGCGCTGCGCAAGGCGTTCGAGGCGACGATCCGCGATCCGGAGTTCATCGCCACGGCCAAGAAAGAGAACATGGAAATCAGGCCGCAGACCGCCGACGTGCTGACGCAAGTGGTGCTCGGCCTGCTCAACTCACCGCAGGACGTGCGCGACCGCATGAAGGTCGCGCTGCAGCCGCGTGATGAGCACACGCAGGAAATCAAGGTCAACAAGAAGTAGGATCAGGCGACCTTGCGTTGCCGCGCCAGCCCGTCGAGATGCGCCAGCACCTCGTCGATATGCATCACGTCGGCATATTTGTGGTGCAGGTCGAACAGATTGACTTTGTGCGTGATCATCGAGCGGTCGTAGGTGCATTCCTCGACCACGGTGTTGTGGAAGCCGTACGAATAGGCGTCCACAGTCGAAGCGCGCACACAGCCCGACGTGCTTTCGCCGCAGATGATCAGGCTGTCGATGCCCTTCATCTGCAAATGCGCAATCAGCGGTGTGCCGAAGAACGCCGACGCCCGCTCCTTGTAGATCACGAGTTCGCCCGGCTCCGGCGCCAGCTCGGTCTTGATGTCGTAGATGTCCTTGGCGAGATCAGTGAGGTTGCGGTTGGTCGACTGCACGCCGCCGGTGTCGACATGGCGCGTCGAATAGATCACCGGCACGCCGGCGCGGCGCGCCGCCGCGAACAATTGCTGGGTGTGGGGCAGGGCGCGCCAGGCGTTCTCGCCGCAGGAGCCGGCGAATTCGCGGTCCACTTCGATCACCGGCCGGTCGCCGCCAAGATAGGCCTTGTTGTAGAGGTCGATCGCCAGCACCGCCGGATTGGCGCCGACATGAATCTTGCGGTGATAGGCCTGGTAGATCTGCAACGTGTCCGGATCGATCACGTCTTTCCAGCAGTGGTCTTCGAAGTCGCGGGCCATATCTGACTCCAAAGAGCCGGGCTCAAGATCAGTGAAGCCATCACCGTAGCACAGGCGGCGCGTACGCGCCGCTCTCGCCTCAGCGCGTCGCGCGCCAGGGGCTCGCGGTCTGGCTGATGCCCTCGATGACGTTGCCGTTGACGCGTCCGGTGTAGCGGGTATCGCCGGCGACAAACGAGAGAGTGTCGCCGATCACCTTGCCGTCGGTGATCGTCATGGTCGACGGGCCGACGCGGTAGGTGCCGTTCAGTGTCTGGTAGGTCTGCTCAAGCCGCAGATCGCCCTCCGGCAGCTTCCAGGTGCCTTCGACCTTGGCGGGCACGATCCACAGATGCGCGCGGCAATAGGACGTGCACTCGCCGAGCGCCTCGACCGTCGTTTCCGGCCGCCAGTCGCCCATGTCGAAGGAGTTCGACACCACGCGGGTGCCGGGACGCATATCGAGGATCTTGGGGCGCAGCTTCAGGTTGATGCTGGGCAGCAGGAACATCGTGACGACGGTGGCCTTGGAAAAGTCGGTCGCGAACAGGTCGGCCTGGTTGAACGTCGCAAGCTCGGTGACGCCGGCTTCCTTCGCGTTCCGCCGCGACAGCTCCACCATGTCGGGATTGTATTCGATGCCGATGGCGCGGGTGCCGCGCTTCGCAGCGGTGATCACAGTGCGGCCGTCGCCGGAGCCTAGATCCATCAGAAGGTCGTCGGGCGTGACCTGCGCGAGGTCGAGCATGCGGTCGACCAGCGCCTGTGCGGTCGGGACCCAGATCACGTCCTTGCCGGACTGGCCGACGCGCGGCTCGAACGGCGCTTTCGGTTCTGCGAAGGCAAGGCCGGCCGCGACGATCGCGGCGGCTGCAACCGGCAGCGACCATGCGAATGAGCGGTAGGAAAATGTCATGGCGTCCTCCACGAATGCGCAAAGCGCTCAGCCGTCAGCGGTGGTGATCAGAAAGTTCAGGCGGGAGTTGGTGCTCCCGCCTGTCTCGCAGTCTCAGTGATGGCTCAGCGCGTCGCCTTCCAGCCGCTCGATGACTGGGCGATGCCCTCGATCGAGTTACCGTTCACGCGGCCGGTATACTGCTGCGTGCCGGCGGTGAAGGTGATCTGGTCGCCGATCACTTTGCCGGCCGAGACGGTCATGTTGCTGTTGCCGACCCGCATCGAGCCGGTGACGTTCTGGTAGCGCTGCTCGAGCACGAGCTCGCCGCCGTCCGGCAGCTTCCAGGTGCCGGCGACCTTGGCCGGGATGATCCACAGATGCCCGCGGCACCATGAGGTGCAGTCCGGACCCGCCTGGATGGTCTGCTCCGGAGTCCAGTCGCCCATGTCGAAGGAGTTCGAGACGATGCGCGTGCCGGGCTTCAGGTCGAGCAGCTTGGGACGCAGCCGCAGATTGATGTCCGGCAACAGGAACAGCGAGATCGCCGTCGCTTTCGAGATGTCGGCCTGGAACAGGTCGCCTTCGATGAAGGTCGCACGGTCGGTGACGCCGGCTGCCTTTGCGTTGTCACGCGCGAGGTTGACCATGTTGGGATTGAATTCGACGCCGAACGCAGTCGCGCCCCGCTTGGCGGCGGTGATGACGGTGCGGCCGTCGCCCGACCCGAGATCGAAATGAACGTCGCCGGGACCGACCTTGGCCATGTCGAGCATGCGGTCGACCAGCGCCTGCGGCGACGGCACCCACACCACGTCCTTGCCAGGCTGGCCGACCCGCGGTTCAAACTTTTCCGCCAGCGCAGCGCCGGCGACGATCACGATCGCCAGGCACGAAAGCCCCAGCGTTCGCGTGAAAGACTGCGATAACCTCATTAACGTCTCCAATGAATGCGGGACGCCGTGCGTCGCGCGCCGAGGGGGAACTGCCGCCCGGCGGGACATTAGCGACCCCGGGGACCTTTGTCAGTATGGATACGGGCGGGGCGTTGGCCCGCGCGTTTATAGCATTTTTCCGTGCTGCCAAGGGGTTGGCGGCTGCAGGTCGCACGCCGGATGCGACAGTTCGCGCGCTCTTTTGCCCCGCCGGGCAGTGGCGTCGCACCCTTGGAGCAGGTTCGAAAACAGGACATTCTTGATTCGAAACGCTAAGCGGCGCCGAAGCGCCGTTAGACGTCCAGGGAGCAAGCAGGATGCAGGTGATCGTTCGTGCGGGTATCGCCGCTGCCACGGTAGCTGCGGTGGCGAGCATCACGACCCAGGCCTCGGCGCAGCCGGCCGTCGAGCAGTTCTACCGCGGCAAGTCGGTCGACATGATCATCGGCTATCCGCCCGCCGGCTCGAACGACACCTACGCCCGCGCGCTCGCGCGTCATATCGGCAAGCACATTCCCGGGCGCCCGACCGTCGTGCCGAAGAACATGCCGGGGGCCGGCAGCTTCCTCGCGGTCAATAACGTCTACGGCGTCGCGCCCAAGGACGGCACCGTGTTGGCGATCGGTGCGCCGACGGTTGTGCTCGACGAGCGGCTCGGTACCGCCAATGTGCGCTTCAAGACGGCGGAGCTCGGCTGGGTCGGGCGCGTCGACTCGCTGATCAATATCGTCTTCATGTGGCACACGTCGAAGGTGAAGACGTTCGCGGACGCTCAGAAGTTCGAATCGACGCTGTCGGGCACCGGTGCCGGCTCGACGGTCTCGGTCTATCCGATCGTCATGAACAACGTGTTCGGCACCAAGTTCAAATTGATCATGGGATACAAGGGTTCGGCGGAAGGACAGCTTGCGGTCGAGCGCGGCGAGGTCGAGGGGCATTCGACGTCCTGGACCGCGGTGAAGGTCGGTCATCCGGAGTGGTGGCCGAAAAAGACGATCTCGATCCTGGTGCAGTTCTCGCTGAGGCGGCATCCGGAGTTGCCGGATATCCCGACAGCGGTCGAACTCGCCCGCAATGACGAAGAGAAGCAGGTCCTGAGCGCCATCATGGTGGCGGCCGAGATCGGCTCCGCCTTCTTCACGACACCGGGGGTGCCGCCGGAGCGGCTTGCCGCGCTGCGCCGCGCCTTCGACGACACCATGAAGGATCCTGAATTCCTGGCCGACGCGGTGAAGACCAAGCTGACGGTTGGGCCGATGCGGGGCGAGGAACTTCAAAAGCTGGTTGCGACGGTCAGCAATCTCTCGCCGGAAATGCTGGCGAAGGTCCGCACCGCCTATGTAACGGGGCAACAGTAATCCGCCGTTGCAATTGTTAACGTTCGGCGGTAACCGGCTAACACAGTTTCGCCACTGGCTTGTGCCAACCTGTCGACGGGTGGCGATGCTTTATGCGTTGCCGGGGAAATCGCGTTTCTGGGGGAGCCGGTCGCTTGATGACCCGGACGATTTTCCGCACGTTTTTGGCGGTTGTGCTGGCGTCGACGCTTGGGGTGCAAGGCGCTTCGGCGCAGACCTGTACATTTGCGTGCCCGCCTACCAACAATCCGACGCCCAGCCGCGATTCGAACGACAAGACCATCTGGTACGTCGTCGGCGGCATCGCCGCGGCGGCGCTCGGCGCGTTCATTGCGTGGCGCCTGTTCCCGGATCCGGAGCGGGGTCTGCCGCCGGAGCCGCCGCAGGCCGACCCGCCGCCGCTCCAGCCCGTCAATCTGCCGCCCCCGGGCGGCGGTGCGGGGGCCCCGAGCGCAGGCAAGAGCACGCCGAAGAGCACCACGGCCGCCCTGCGCAAGGGCTTCAACCTGCCGCCCCCCGGCGCACCGTTTGTGCCCAATGAAGTGATTCTCGACGTCCCCACGAGCGTGTCGGAAGCGCAACTCAATGCGATCTCCGGGCGCCACGGCATGACCCGGATGGAGACGCAAACCTTCCGGCTTACCGGGCGTCGGCTGTTCCGCTGGCGCATCGATAACGGCACCAGCGTTTCCGACATGATCCGCAGCATATCGGGCGAGACCCAGGTCGCCGGCGCGCAGGCGAACTTCCTGTTCACGCTGGCGCAGGAACAAATCCCGGCGATGAATTCAGACCAGTACGCGCCGGAGCGGCTCAATCTGCCCGAGGCGCATAAGCTGGCGACCGGCAGCCGCGTGCTGGTGGCGGTGATCGATTCCGGCATCGACGCCTCGCATCCCGATCTGGCCGGCGCGATCGTTCGCAGCTATGACGCCGCGGCGGCCGCTATCAATGGTGGCGCCGGCAGTGCCACCGCCAGTACCGGCGAACCGCATGCGCACGGCACCGGCATGGCCGGCGCCATCGCGGCGCGGCGCAGCACGCTCGGTGTGGCGCCGCGCGTCGGCGTCCTGGCGGTGCGGGCATTCGATCCGCGCAACACCAGCGGCGAGGGCACGACCTTCAACATCGTCAAGGCCGTCGAGTGGTCGGTCGAGAACGGTGCTCGCATTATCAATATGAGCTTCGCTGGGCCGGCCGATCCGCGACTGGCCGACGTGCTCGACCGCGCGGCGAAGCGCGGCATCGTGCTGATCGCGGCTGCCGGCAATGCCGGCCCGAATTCGCCGCCGCTGTTTCCCGCTGCCGACAAAAATGTCATCGCGGTCACCGCGACCGACATGGAGGATCGCATCTACAGCGGCGCGGTTCGCGGCAACCACATCGCGGTGGCCGCGCCGGGTGTTGAAGTGCTCGTGCCGGCGCCGGGCGGCAATTTCCAGTTCACCACCGGCACCTCGGTGGCCGCCGCCCATGTCAGCGGGGTCGCGGCGCTGCTGCTCGAGCGCAATCCCAAGCTCACCAACAATGACGTGCGCCGGATCCTGACCCGGACCGCGAAGTCGCTGGGTCCGCGTTCCCGTGATTTCGGGGCCGGTCTCGTCAACGCCTACCAGGCGGTTTCGAGCGTATCCTCCCGCGAAGCCGGCGCGCCGAAGCAGGCGCCAGCGAGCACCGGCCAGCGCTAGAGCGGCGAGCCTCATCCTCGCTTGCGGGGAGAGGGAGGCTCCTTCCGTCGTGGCGCCGATGCAGTCCTGACAGCAAGATCGTTCCGCCTGCATCCGCCGGCCGTTCTCCCCCGTATAGGTGAAAACCTCAACGGAGAGGGGGAGAGCATGAAGGTCATCCTGCGACTGTCCGCCAAGCCGGACAAAGTCGACGAACTCAAGCGCGTCTTGATCGGACTTGCCGCACCGACCCGCAAAGAGCCGGGCTGCTTGTCCTACGAGATATTCCAGAATCTCGCGGACCCCAGCGATTTCACGTTCGTCGAGGAATGGGCGAGCGATGCCGCGCTCGATGCCCATTGGCAGGCGCCGCACACGCAGGATGCGCTCGAACACGGCGCGCCGCTGCTCGCAGCCACTCCGGACGAGCGCCGCTACATCAAGATCGTGTGAGGAAACGCTCATGAACACGCCGGCCCATACCACCGTGGCCCACCCTTCCGTCCCTGACACCTCCGTGCGCACCGCGGCGTCGCCAAAGCCGTTCCACGGCATAGTCGACAACGAAGGCCGCATCGTCACCAATTGGGGACAGCATCGCTCGACCAGGCCGGCGGCTTATGTCGAACCGATCAGCTACACTGACGTACAGGCGGTGGTCCGCGATACCGGCCGTTTTCCGACGCCGGTCAATCCGGTTGGCTCGATCGCGTCGGTGACCGACACCATCGTCAATGACGGCGGCACCATGCTGTGCCTGCGCAAGCTCGACGAGGTGCTGGGCCTCGAGCGCGACGCCAAGGGCCGCCGCGTGGTGCGGGTGCAGGCCGGCTGCCGTCTCAAGAAACTCAATATGTGGCTGCAGGCGCACGGCGTCGAGATTCCGTTCCAGGCCGAGATCGGCGAAGCGACCGTGGGCTCGGTCGCGGTCGGCGACACCAAGGAATCCTCGCTCGCTGGCCCGGGCTATTTCTCGGCGCATGTGGTGGCGCTCACCTACGTGGATGACAGCGGCGCGTTGCGCACGCTGTCGGACCATGCGGATGGCGCGGCGTTCCACGAATTCAAGTGTTCATTCGGCCTGTCCGGCATCGTGGTCGAGTGCCTTGTCGCGGTCCGTCCGGCGACGCTGTGCAAATCGGATATCTCGCTCGCGATGTTCAAATCGGCGGATGAACTGGTGAACGGTATCGTCCAGGCGCGTGGTGCCTGCGATGCGCTGCTCGCGATCGTCTTCCTGCATCATCTGGCGTGCTTCTTCGACCAGCGCAGCATGGCCGGCCCCGGCGACATGACGCCGGCGTCGTCGCAGCCGGCCTGCGATGAATTCCGCGTCGCCAAGCGGCTGGCGATCCAGCATGGCTTCGAAGGCGTGGAGGTGCCGCAGCCGAAGGGCTTGGTCTATTCGCGCGCCGATTTCGTCAACGAGTACTGGCCTCCGACCGCCGATGAGCGGCGGCTCGATTTCCAGTACTACGAGCATGACCTGTCGAGGATGCCGGCGGTGATCGACGCGACCTATCGTTTCGTGCAGGAGTTCGAACAGGACACCGGCTACGCACCGAACGGCTGGGCGACCTATTTCGTCAATCGTCCGACGAAGGCGCAAAAGCCCTACGGACTCTATTCGGACGGTCCGGGCGTGTCGTTCTCGTTCGATCCGTTCAGTTCGAACCCGGCCGAGCCGCGCTGGCAGCGCTTTGCCGCTGAATACAACAAGCTGGCCATTCACAAACTCGGCGGTCGTGCTTCGCCGATCCAGACGCAATGGCTCAGGCGTGGCGACGTCACGATCCCGCGCAAGCTCGCCCGGCCGCGCTTCACGACGAAGTATTACGAACAGTTCTTGGATTGAGCGGCCGTAGCCCGGATGAGGCGCGGCGGGCGCGACGTCATGCTGCTGGCTTCTCAGATGGTGTATGATCGAGCCGGCCCCATGGTTGACCGGATGCCGCTCTTCTATGCAACAAGGCTCGATGACCACCCGTTCCGATGACATGCGCGCCGCTGAAGATTTGCGCTTCATGGCGCTGGCGCTGGCGCTCGGCCGTCGCGGCCTCGGCCGCACCTGGCCCAACCCGGCTGTCGGCGCGGTAGTCGTGCGTGACGACGGCGCCGGACCGGTGATCGTCGGCCGTGGCTGGACCCAGCCGGGCGGACGGCCGCACGCGGAAGTCGAGGCGCTCGCGCGGGCGGGCGAGGCCGCCCGCGGCGCGACGCTCTATGTGACGCTTGAGCCATGCTCGCATCATGGCAAGACCCCGCCCTGCGCTGATGCCATCATCCAGGCCGGCATCAAGCGTGTGGTGTCGGCGATCGCCGATCCCAATCCGCAGGTCGCCGGGGCCGGCCATTGGCGGCTGGCCGAGAACGGCGTGACGGTGGAGGTTGGGCTCGGTGCCGACGAGGCGCAGCACGACAATGCCGGCCACATCCGCCGTATGACCGATGGCCGGCCGCATACGATCCTCAAACTCGCCGTTTCCGCCGACGGCAAGGCGGGCCTGTCGGGACGCCGGCCCGTGCAGATTACGGGTTCGGTCGTGCGCAACGAGGTCCATCGGATGCGCGCAACCAGCGATGCCGTGCTCACCGGCATCGGCACCGCGCTGTCCGACGATCCGCTGCTGACCTGCCGGCTGCCGGGGATGGCTGATCGCTCGCCGGTGCGGGTGGTGCTCGATAGCCAATTGCGGCTGCCGCTCGACGGCCGGCTGGTCGCGACCGCGCGGGAGGTGCCGCTATGGGTGGTTGGCGACGAACGCGGGCCAGAACACAATGCGCAGGCTCTGCGCGACCGTGGCGCCTATGTGCACCATTTCTTTGCGTGGGAACCCAGCTTGGCAGTCGTTTTGAAAATGCTGGCGCAACGCGGCATCACGCGGTTGATGATCGAAGCCGGGCCGATCGTCTCGGCGGCGTTCGTTAACGCCGATCTGGTTGATGAGGCGGTCGTGTTCCGGTCGCCGAACGCCATTGGTCCGGACGGAATCGACGCCCTGGAAGGGTTGCCGTTGGAGGCATTGACCAATTCGCCGCGGCTCTCCATGACGGGCACCGGAACCGCCGGAGCCGATACCATCGAGCGCTTCGGTCGCGTGGAGATTTAGTCAATGTCGCACGATCCCAAGCATTCGCATTCGCATTCGCACGGTCACTCGCACGATCATGACCATGCGCATGATCATGACCACGGTCATAGCCACGACCATGGGCATGATCATCACCACCACCACGATCATTCAGACGATTGGCATTCCGACCGCTACGTCGCCGACTGGATCGCGCGCGATGCGCGCCGCATGGCCGAGCGCATGCCGATCCTGGAGGCCTTGATCGCGGCGGTGCCGTTTGCTTCCGATGCCGCGATCGATGTTCTGGATGTCGGCGGGGGCACGGGCGTCGTAAGCGAGGCGGTGCTCGACGCGTTTCCGGCGGCGCGGCTGACCCTGCAGGATTTTTCCGCGCAGATGCTGGCGGGCGCGAAAGAGAAATTCTCCAGCCATGACCGCGCGATCCGCTACGTGCAATGCGACCTGCTCGATCCGGCCTGGGTGCAGAAGGTCGGCGGCCCGTTCGATCTCGTTGTATCGGGAGAAGCCATTCACCATTTGACGGATCTGGCCGCGATGGCGGGCTGCTACGAGGCCGTGCACGGGCTCCTGAAGCCGGGCGGTTGCTTCCTCGACTACGATATCTTCGACAATTTCGGCGGCGTTCCGCTGCATCAGCATTCGATGAAAGTCGCGGGCTTCAAGGCCGCTGATCCGGTGTGGCACCGGCATCCGACAGCCGTGATCAAGGCGGTGGTGTGAGGTCCTGACGCATGTGCCGTTTGGTTCGATCTCTCCTCCGCTCATTCCCGCGCAAGCGGGAATCCAGAATCTTGCTTCGTCGCTCCTGGGTCCCCGCTTTCGCGGGGACGAGCGGAGCAGGGATGGCGATCCCATTTAATTGGAAGATGCCCTGATGCCGGTCAGCCGCCGCAACGGGGTCGACATCTGGTACGAGGTGAAGGGCGACGGGCCCGCGATGGTGCTCGTCCACGCCAATCCGTTCGACCATGATCTCTGGATGTACCAGAGCGCGCATTTCTCGACCTGGTTCAGGGTGATCGGGGTCGATATCCGCGGCTATGGCCGGTCGAGCAAGGTCACGACGCCGTATTCGCTCAAGGACATGACCGACGACGTGGTCGGCGTGATGCGGGACCTCGGGATTTCTCGCGCCGTGCTGGGCGGCTGCAGCGTCGGCTCAGGCATCGCGCTGCTGCTGGCGCTCGATCATCCGGAGCTGTTCGATGCGGTGTTCCTGGTCGGCGGCAACAGCGGCTCGAGCGCGCGCTATCAGGATCGCATCGAGGGCTACCGCAGTGACCTCGGCGACTACCACATCAAGCACCTGCGTGAACTGGTGGCGCCGGCCTTCGCCGACAGTCACCTTGGCAAGCATCTTCTCAACATGTGGGTTGAGCGCGAGCCGCGCCTGAAGGGCGAGGCGATCGCCCAGGTGTTCATGGCCGGAAACCACACGGTGACCACCGACCGCCTCGGTTCCATGAAAGTGCCGACGCTCGTCATCAACGGCGAGTTCGACAACTCGCTGCCCGCGGGCACGACGACGGCCAGCCTGGTGCCGGGCGCGGTACACAAGGTTCTCCCCGGGACCGGGCACGCTTGCTGTATCGAGGATCCGGCCGGATTCGATCGGCTGGTGATCGATTTCCTGCAAGCGCGTAAGCTGATGCCGATGCTGTGAGGAATTCATGTTCACTGGAATCGTGACCGACATCGGCGACGTGGTAGCGGTGCGGGTGCGCGGCGAGGGGCTGTACCGGCTCAAGATCGCGTGCAGCTATCCGCGCGCGTCGATCGTCGAAGGCGCCTCGATCGCCTGCTCCGGCGTGTGCCTCACCGTCGTTGGTATTGGCGAGGAAGACGGCCGCACCTGGTTCGCGGTCGATGCCGCCGCCGAGACACTGCGGCTGACGACGGTCGGCGGCTGGCGGCACGGAACCAGGATCAATCTGGAGCGGGCGCTGAAGGTCGGCGACGAGCTCGGCGGGCACATCGTCGCCGGGCATGTCGACGGGCTCGCGACGCTGCTCCAGCGTGAGGACCTGACCGAGATGGCGCGGCTGACGCTGCGGGCGCCTGCGCCGCTCGCCCGCTTCATCGCGCCGAAGGGCTCGGTCGCGGTCGACGGCGTATCGCTCACTGTCAACGAGGTCGAGGGCGACACCTTCACGGTGCTGATCATCCCGCACACACTTAAAGTGACGACGCTCGGCGCCTGGGCGGCCGGCGACGCGATCAATCTCGAGGTCGACCTGATGGCGCGCTACGCGGCGCGACTGATGGAAACACGCTGAGTTTGCCGGGGATTAGCAAGACGAGGGGATACCATGGCGAAGAAATACACGGCGCAGTGCGCTTGCGGTGCCGTAAAGTTCGAGTTCGATACGGATCCGACCTTCATCGCGACATGTCATTGCAATGATTGCAAGAAGGCCTCCGGTGGTGCGACGGCCACTTTCTTTGGCGTGCCGGAGAATGATTTCACGCTTCTCAGCGGCAAGCCGAAGGCGTTCCACTATGTTGCCGAATCCGGCAAAGGGCTTGATCGCAACTTCTGTCCCGACTGCGGCGCTCGCCTGTTCAGCACCAATCTGGACAGTTTCCCCGGTGCGGTCTTTGTGACCCTCGGCAGTTTGGATCGGCCTGAATTGGTCGCGCCGTTGGTGGAGATGTTCACCAAGCGCCGCCTGAAGTGGGAAAAGCCACTCGACGTGCCGCAGTTTCCCACCATGCCCGGTTGACGCTTCGTCTTCAGATCACACCCGGCGGCAAGTTGGAGCGCGCTCGCAAGCGAACGCAGCCCGTGACGGATGCGGCGTACCTACTCAAGCTTGAAGGTGGCGCGGAGCAAGTCGCTGACGGCCTTGTAGGTCGCGGTTGCTGCGGCCTCGTTGTAGCCCACATGCGGATTCGTCTGAATGCACGGGTCCTTGTAAGTAAACGGTTCGCCGGTTGTGGCGTTGACGATGACTCCCGGCGTTTGCTCCTTGAGTGTGCACGCACGCACGGTCTGCGCGCCTTTGGCGACGGTTGTCGTCCGGGAGGCCAGCGGGTTGTCGTACACATGATAGGCGTTGGGATATTCGATGAGCTGGGCATCGCGCCCGGCGGCGCGGAGCCGCTCGAAATAGAGCCGGCATGGCGCCACCGGAACATAGTCGTCAGCGGCGCCGTGATACTGCCGGATCGGAGCGCTCACATCGGTGTCGTCGATGAAGGTCGTGTTGCACGAGGCGTAGAGCGGAATGAACAGCGCGAACGCGGCCTTTGGATTCCACATGTTCTGAAACCGCCTGAGACTCGCATAGAGCGTCGATTGCCCGCCACGCGAGAATCCCATCACGGCGATCCGGGAAGGATCGATGCGCGGATGCGAGGCCAGGATGTCGTAGGCGCGGTAGGCGTCGAGCACCATGTTGAGGCGGCCGAGCCCGGCCTGGTTGTCGGAGGTCGAGGTCAGACCGCGACCGGAGAAGCTGTCGACCGCAAAGGCGGCAATTCCCATCTCATTGAACATTCTGCCCCAGAACTCGTCGCGACCGCTTAGTCCTCCGGAGGCATGCTGAATGATCACTGCGGGCACGCGCCCCGTGACCCGCTGCGGAATTTTCAGCATGCCGCCGATCGTTGCCGGGCGTCCGTTTTTGTCTCCGGTCAGGAACTGCTGATCGGACAGGGTCAGCGTGTCGATGGCGCGCAGTTCGATACGTGCTGGAAGATCTCGGATGCTCGGCTCGGCGAGTGCCGGTTGTGCCAGGGCAAGGCCGCCCAACAGGGCCGCTATTGGCGAGAGGCGGCGAAAAGGTACCGGGATCGGCGGCGCGATCGCTGGGGTGGCCGCTCCGCCAAACCCGGCGACAAGCGAGAGTCCTGCCAGCCAAGAGCACATCGCACACCTCCCCATTGTCTTTAGTCCGGCCTTGTCGCGGCCGGCTTCGCTTAATTCTATGCAAAAAGCGCCGGTCCCGCCATCCGAAGGCCGCCCTTGCGGCTGCGGCGCTGCGCTTGTACTGACTTCGCAAATGCCGGAGAGAACGAATGGCTGAGCCGCGCCGGACCACCGGCACCGATAAAGACGACCTGGATGCGCGCGACTTGGCGGGCGTGCGCCTGTTGATCGTCGAGGCGCGCTTCTACGACGACATCGCCGATGCGCTGCTGGCGGGCGCCGCCCGTGCCATCGAGGCGGCCGGCGGCACCTATGAGCGCGTGAGCGTACCGGGGTCGCTGGAAGTGCCGCCGGCAATCGCGATCGCGCTCGAGGCAGCCGAACGTGCCGGCAAGCCGTTCGACGGCGCGGTCGGGCTCGGCTGCGTCATCCGCGGCGAGACGCTGCATTTCGAGATCGTGTCGTTTGAATCGGCACGGGCGATCATGGACCTGTCGGTGGCGCGGCGTTTCCCGATCGGCAACGGCATCATCACCGTCGACACCGATGCGCAGGCGCGCGAGCGCGCGCAACTCGACAAGGGTGACAAGGGCGGCGATGCCGCGCGTGCCGCGCTTGCGCTCATCCGCCTCAAACGCCGGGTCGGCTAGCCGATGGCGCAAGGGCAATCACCCGAGGAGCGCAAGGCCAACCGGCGCGGAGCCGCGCGGCTGGCGGCGGTGCAGGCGCTTTACCAGATGGATATCGCGTCGACCGGCCTGAACGAGATCCTGGCCGAGTTCGAGAGTCATTGGATCGGGCAAGAGGTCGAAGGCGAACAGTATCTGCCCGCCGAAGCCGCCTTCTTCCGCGACATCGTCGGCGGTGTGGTGCGCGAACAGCGCAAGCTCGATCCGCTGGTCGACGACGCCCTGGCGAAGACCTGGCCGCTCAAGCGCATCGAGGCGATCCTTCGCGCGGTGCTGCGCGCCGGCGCCTACGAGCTCGACCACCGCCGCGACGTGCCGGCGCGCGTCGTCGTCTCCGAATATGTCGACGTCGCGCATGCCTTCGTCGAGCGTGACGAGACCGGCATGGTCAATGCCGTGCTCGACCAGATCGCGCGCAAGCTGCGACCCACTGAATTCGAGCGGGCAGGGTAGGACGCGATGGCCGCGGACACGCCGAAATCGGCCGAAGATCGGTTTATCGAGGCTTTTTTCCGTCCGCTCGCCACCCATCCGGCGGCTCTCAATTTGACCGATGATGCGGCGGTGCTTGCGCCGCCGGCCGGCCACGATCTCGTGATGACCGCGGACGCGGTGATCGCCGGCATCCACTTCTTCCCGGAAGACGCCGCCGACATGGTGGCGAAGAAGGCGCTGCGGGTGAACCTCTCGGACCTCGCCGCCAAGGGAGCGAAGCCGGTCGGCTTCCTGCTCACTTTGGCGCTGCCCAAATTGCTGCCGGAGAGCTGGGTCGAGCTGTTCGCGCGCGGGCTGGGAAGCGATGCCGAACTCTATGGGTGCCCGCTGCTTGGCGGCGACTCCGTCCGGACCACAGGGCCGATTGCAATCTCGATCACGGCCGTGGGATCGGTGCCGGCGAATACGATGGTCCGCCGCAGCGGCGCCCGGGTTGGCGACGCGGTGATGGTGACCGGCACCATCGGCGACGCCGCGCTCGGGCTGGAGCTGCGCGACGCGGTCACCGCCGCCAAACGCTGGAAGCTCGAGAACAAGCACAGCTATCAGTTGATGCGCCGTTACCTGCTGCCGCAGCCGCGCAACGCACTGGCCGAGGCCGTCCGTCTTAATGCCAGCGCGGCGATGGATGTCTCCGACGGGCTCGTGGGCGATCTCGGCAAGCTGTGCGATGTGTCCGGGGTCTCAGCCGAGATCGAGGTGGCGCGTGTGCCGCTGTCGGAAGCGGCGGCGAGCGTCGTCGCCTCAGAGCCGGTAGCGATCCATAAGGCGCTGACCGGCGGTGACGATTATGAGATCGTATGCACGGTTTCGCCGGAACGGCTCGATGCGTTCCGCGCTGCCGCCGACACCGCGCGCGTGCCGGTGACCGAAATCGGGCGTATTGTCGAAGAGAAGGCGCCGCCGCGGTTCCTGGATAGCGACGGCAAGCCGATAGAATTCAAACAAACGTCCTTCAGTCATTTCTGACGGACGAGGGGAGGGTTCGATGGACGACAGGACCGCGGCAACGACCGCGACCGTTTCGGCTGCGCAACAGGCCTCGTATCGGGGCGGCACCAGGCTGCGCACGCTCTATCCCACTATCGACTATCTGCGCCGTCGCGCCAGCCACCACATCCCACGCTTCGCCTTCGAATACAGCGACGGCGGCGCCGGCACTGATGCCGGCATCCGGCGCAACTGGGCGGGACTCGATGCGGTCGAGCTGGTCCCGCGCTACGGCGTGATGCCGGCCTTGCCGCCGGTCGAGGTCGAATTGTTCGGCCGCAAATACGCGGCGCCGCTGGGCATTCCGCCGATGGGCGGACCGGCGATCGTGTGGCCGGGCGCCGATGCCTACATGGCGCAGGCGGCGCAAGCCGCGCGGGTTCCTTACACCCTGGGCACCGTCGGCGGCATCACAATCGAGCACGCGGCCGAGCTCGCGCCCGACGTCTTGTGGTTCCAGCTCTACCGGATGGCGCGCAACGACCATTGGCTCGGCTTCGAGCTGATGCGCCGCTGCGCGGCGGCGGGCGTCCACGTCATGGTGATGACGGTCGACGTGCCGGTTCGCACCGTGCGCCCGCGCGAGGTGGTGGTCGGGCTCGGCGGCAGCAAGTTCTCGGCGGGGCCGCGCATGCTCTGTGAGATGCTGAGTTCGCCCGGCTGGCTGATGTCGCTGTGGCAGCACGGCCAGCCGCGTTTCGCCAACATCAAGAATTATGCGGGCGCCAACGCGAGCGTGAACGAGGTGATCAGCTTTGCGCGCAGCGAGATCGGCGGCGCCTTCACCTGGGACGAAGTCGCGCGCTACCGCGAAAAATGGAAGGGGCCGCTGGTCCTCAAGGGCATCATGCATCCGGAAGACGCCGAGCGCGCGATCGCGCTCGGCATCGACGGCATCTGGGTGTCGAACCACGGCGGACGCCAGATCGAGGCGCTGCCGGCGCCGATCGACGTGCTGCCGGCGGTCGCGGCGCAGGCCGGCTCGCGGGCAACGGTGCTGTTCGATTCGGGCGTGCGTAGCGGCGTCGACGTGGTGCGCGCGCTGGCGCTCGGGGCGCATGCGGCGTTTGCCGGCAAGGCGTTCCTCTGGGGCCTCGGCGCGCTCGGCGGCGAGGGCCCAAAACACGTCATCGACCTGCTGATCGACGAGACCCGTGCTGCGCTCGGCCAGATCGGCGCCATGAAGCCCGCGGAAGCCCGGTCGGTGGCGATCCGCCATCCGGGGGCGTTCGCGTTCCCGAAGACCTGATGGGGCCTGCCTGACCGGAGTTGTTGGGCGCGGGCATTGCTGCCCCGCGTCCGCTCTGGTGGAAATTTCTCTCCCTTGCCGATAGACAGGGCTGCCGTTCCAAACGAGGGCGGCTTTGGGGAGGAAATGGATGTCGGCGGTCGCCGAAACCTCGATCGACGCAGCCGCCGGCGACCGGCTCGCCCGGCGCAATGCGACGATCCTGGCGGTCGCGCAGGCGCTGGCCGGCGGCAACAACGTCGTGCTGATCGCCACCGGCGCCATCGTCGGCGCGATGCTGGCGCCCGACCGCAGCCTCGCCACTGTTCCGGTTTCGATCTATGTCGTCGGCATGTGGATGGGCGCGTTGCCGCGCGGCTGGATCGCCCGCCACTACGGCCGGCAGGCCTCGTTCTTCGTCGGCACCGGTTTCGGCGTGCTCGCCGGGCTGTTCAATTGCGCCGCGGTGGTGACGGCGTCGTTCACGCTGCTCTGTATCGGCGCGCTCTGCACCGGCTTCTATGCCGCGGTCCATCAGTCCTACCGCTTCGCGGCCGCCGACACCGCGAGCGACACGTTTCGGCCGAAGGCGATCTCCTGGGTGATGGTCGGCGGCATCTTCGCCGGACTGTTCGGCTCGCAGCTCGTCATCGCCACCAAGGACCTGTGGCAGCCGTATCTCTTTGCCGGCTCGTTCATCGCGCAGGCTGTGGTGGCGCTGGTCTCGGCAGCGGTCCTGGTGATGGTCAAGATACCGATGCTGCCGGCGCACATCGCCGCCAATCCCGGCCGTCCGATTTCCGAGATCGCGCGTCAGCCGCGCTTCATCGCGGCGGTGGCTTGCGGCGTCGGCAGCTATTCGATGATGAACATGGTGATGACCTCGGCGCCGCTCGCCATGGTCGATTGCAATCATTCGATCAGCGACGCGGCGCTCGGCATCCAGTGGCACATCCTCGGGATGTTCGTGCCGTCGCTGTTCACCGGCTCGCTGATCCTGCGCTTCGGCGTCGAGCGCATCGTCGGCGCCGGCCTCGCCTTGATCATGGTCAGCGCGGTCGTTTCGATTTCCGGCATTTCGCTCTGGCATTTCTGGATCGGCCTGACGCTGCTCGGCCTTGGCTGGAATTTCGCCTTTGTCGGCGCCACAACGATGGTGACGCAGTGCCATCGCCCCGAGGAGCGCAACAAGGTGCAGTCGTTCAACGACTTTCTGGTGTTCGGCTCGATGGCGATCGGCTCGTTCTCGTCCGGCGCGCTGCTGGTGAATTTCGGCTGGGCGATGGTGAACAACCTCGTATTCCCGGTGATCCTGGCGGCCGCCGCGCTGCTGATCTGGCAGGCGACGCGGCCGCGGGCGCAAGCGGCGTGAATGCTGAGATCTTGTTTCCGGATGTCGCTGCGTTGATTTTCACTTCGGCGGGATAACCGGCAGCAGTA
>Ga0075430_100000067_pt1 | contig 56477 bp, 51 predicted proteins | sample RhiMetdeltSRZDD4_FD_75294 | JGI IMG/M metagenome (GOLD analysis project Ga0075430, IMG submission 75294) | Populus rhizosphere microbial communities from Tennessee, USA - Rhizosphere MetaG P. deltoides SRZDD4 | ecosystem: Host-associated > Plants > Roots > Rhizosphere > Soil | place: USA... | reverse complement strand
CCGCCCGCGATCTTCAGGCCGCCGAGAATGTAGGGCAGCGCCGCCGGCAGCTTGAGCCGCCGCAGCACCTGGAGCCGCGACGCGCCGTAGAGCCGGAACAGGTCGGCGAGGTTGTGGTCGACCGAGTTCAGCCCCAGCGTCGTGTTCGCCAACACCGGGAAGAACGCGACGATCCAGGCGCAGGCAAGCACCGCAGCCTCCTGCGGCAGCCACACCAGCAGCAACGGCGCGATCGCGACGATCGGCGTCACCTGCAGGATCACCGCATAGGGATAGAACGAATATTCGATCAGGCGCGACTGGTTGAACAGCACCGCAAGCCCGACGCCGCCGACCACCGCGAGCACGAAGCCCTGCAAGGTGGTGATGAGCGTAACCACGAGCGAGTCGGACAGTAGCGCCCAATCCGCGATCAGCGTCCGGAACACCAGGCCGGGACCCGGCAGCACGTAAGGCGGGATCTCCCGCACGCGCACGATCAGCTCCCAGACGAGCACGCTCAGCGCCAGCACCACGACCGGCAACAGCAGCCGCAATGCATGTTCGGCGCGATTGCGCGCGGGCATGACCGGCGCGACCGGGTCGCCGTTCATGCGCCGCCTCCGACGGTTGCATCGGCGAGCGCTTCGGAGACCTGACGGCACAGCGCCGCATAGTCGGCCGAGGTGCGGAACTGGCGGTCGCGCGGATACGGCGCATCGATCTTGATCTCGGTGAAGACGCGGCCGGGCCGCGACGTCATCACCACGATGCGCTCGGAGAGGTAAACCGACTCGAACACCGAATGGGTGACGAACACCACCGTTCGCCGGACTTCGCGCCAGAGCGCCAGCAGATCGTCGTTGAGCCGGAAGCGCGTCACTTCATCGAGCGCAGCGAACGGCTCGTCCATCAGCAGCAGCGCCGGCTCCGTAACGAGCGCCCGCGCGATCGACGCGCGCATCTTCATACCGCCGGATAGCTCACGCGGATAAGAGGCCGCGAACCCGTCGAGCCCCACTTGCTTGAGCGACGCGGCGACGCGCGCGTCTGTTGCCGCGCGATCGAACCGGCGCAGCGACAACGGCAATGCGACATTGCCCGCCACGCTGGCCCACGGCATCAGCGTCGGCTCTTGGAACACGAAGCCGATCTGCCCGTGCCGGCCGCTGGGCCGCTGCCCGCCCGGCCATGACACCGTGCCGCGCGTCGGCTCCATCAGGCCGGCGACCAGCCGCAGCGCGGTCGACTTGCCGCAACCCGAAGGCCCGAGCAGCGACACGAACTCGCCCGGCCGCAGATCGAGGTCCAGGCGATCGAGCGCGGTGATGCCGCTCGCGAACGTCTTGTTGACGCCTCGCAGCGAGACCGAGACGTCGCCGCCGGATTGCAGCTCAGCAGCAGCCATGAATGGTTCCAGACGGCGTTAGCACTCACAATCGCCGAGGCTATTGGTGACAGCGCGGCGAATTCGGTCTGCTCCCTCCCCCATTAGGGGGAGGGGTGGGGTGAGGGGGACTAGGTCCCTCGATAGGTTCGAACCCCCTCACCCCACCACTCTCCCCTCCGGGGAGAGGGAGCGCGCCGAACTCGCGGCGATTCTACGACTCCATTCGACGAGTCTAATTCGTTCATCACATCAGGCCTGCTTGCGGCCCCACACCTGCGCGACGGTATACATCGTAAAAACCGTCCCGGGATCGCGCAAATGCTCGCGGCATTGGGCGAGAGCGGTGGACAACTCGGCCTCGGACATCAGCCCGAGCCTGAGCACCGTGCCGCGCAGCGACTCCACCGTGGACGGCAGGTAGTCGACCATCGGATCGCAGGCGCGGACGCCGACCAGGAACGGCCGATACTGCACGTCGGCGAGGCCGGCCTGCCGCACCACCGCATAAAGCCGGCGGGCGAGTGTGAGATCAGCGCCCACCCCGGCGAAGGCGCCGAGCAGCGCCGCCTTCAGGCGATCCCACGCCGGATGCGGTGGATGACAGTTGAGCGTCGAGCCGTCCGGCTCCTGCAACGCGACCACGCCGCCGGCGCGCGTCAGCCGCATCGCCTCGCGCAGCAACCGCTCCGGGTCACCGGCCGTGCTCGCCACGAAGCGCATATGCACGAGATCGAACGACGCCGCCGGCAGATCGCAGCCATAGGCGTCGCCGCGGACGAACGCGACATTGGCGGGCGCTTTGGCGCGCGCATGCGCGAGATGCCGTTCGTCCATGTCGAGGCCGACCACGCGGCCATCAGGACCGACGTGCTGGCTCAAGAGATCGGTGATGCCGCGGGGGCCGCAACCGATGTCGAGACAACGCCAACCCGGCCCGACGCCGATGCGATCGAGCATCGCCACCGTGTCGGGCGCCATCCCGTCACCCTGGATGCGCAGCCGCTCGATTTCGTCAGCACTATTCTCGAGCGGGTAATGGCCGGCGAAGGTCTGGGTCATTGGTTCGGATCAGCGCAGCCGGGCGGCGGCGGCATCCACCGCGGCCTGCCGTTCGGCCTGGCGCTTGGCGGCGCCGGCACGGACTTTCGCCACCAAAGCAGGCGCCGCGGACTCCGGCGAGCCGGCGGTGAACGGCGGCTGCGGGTGGTATTCAATGCCGAGCTGGATCGCTTCGGCGACGTCACGGCCGAAGGCTTCCGCCGCCACCACCAGCGCGAAATCGATCCCGGCGGTAACGCCGCCGCCTGTAATCACGTTGCCGTCGATGACGGTGCGCTCCGTGACCGGCGTCGCGCCGAACGAAGCCAGCATCTCGCGGCTCATCCAATGGGTCGCCGCCCGCTTGCCCTTCAGCAAGCCCGCCGCACCGAGCACCAGCGCGCCGGTGCAGACGCTGGTGACGTAGCGCGCGCCCTTGGCCTGCCGCCGGATGAAGTCGAGCGTCTCGGCATCGTTGAGCAGCGGATTCATGCCGGCGCCGCCCGGCACGCAGATCAGATCGAGCTGCGGGCACTCGGCGAAGGTCATGGTCGGCACGATCTGCATGCCGCCGCCCGCGGTCACCGGATCGCGGGTCTTCCAGACCAGATGCACCTTGGCATCCGGGAACTTGATGAAGACCTCATACGGCCCCGTCATGTCGAGCTGGGTGATGTCGGGGAACAGCAGCAGTCCGATATGGAACGGCATGCGCGCCTCGGGGTCCTGCTTTAGGCGGCCGCCTTCTTGCGGTTCGCCGCCAGCCGCTCGTCGACCAGCGCCACCTGGTCGTCGATCGCCGCGTTGCTCAGGCCCTTCTGACGGGCGATGAGCTGCACCAGCTTGTCAGCGCGCTCGATGTTCGGCGCGCCGTTCTGCAGCGCGCGCGCGGCCGAGGCCGGACGCACCAGGCTCTGCGCCGCCGCGGCATATTTCTCGAACGGCACGAGGTCTTCCGGCTTGGCGCCGAGCTTCACGCACAGGTCGAAGACGAAATTGTAGACCGCACGCGAGGTCTCGATGTCCGAGTGCACCGCCTCCTGCGCGGTGCGCATGCCGTCCTTGGTGACGCAACGGTAGTTGCCGGCAAGCAGCATCGCCCACTTGGCGAGCGGCACGAAGATCGAATCGTAGACCCGCAGCTTCACCGGCAGCTCGATCTTGCCCTCCGGCGCGTCGAAACGGGCGGCGTCAACGTCCTTCTCGAGCTGGCGCAGGATTCCCGTCGACTTGTCGTCGTCGAACCGCGCCACCTTGAAGTTGGTCGGCAGGGTGACCATCAGCTCGTTGGCCTTGCCGTCCGGCGGGCGGATCGCCTGCGGGTCCGGGCTGTTGAGCGTGATCGTCTTGGGGTCAAACGAGTCCCAGACGCGGGCATCGGTGTAGGCCGGCTCGAGCGCCGCGTAGTCGAGGCCGGGGATGCGCTTCACGTAGGGCAGCGGCGGCATGTTCATTATCGACATGCACGGCACCCGCGACTTCGCGACCGCGTCGAGCAGCTCGCGCACGCCCGGCGAACGGTATTGCGGCTCCTGCATGCAGAGGCCGACGAGGTCGTAGCTCTTCGGGTCGACGCCGGTGGCGGGGCCGGCCGTCACCTTGCCGGGCATGTTGCGCGAGCGCAGCACCACCGGATCGGGGCGACCCCGGATCGGCAGGCGCACCTCGAAGCCCTCGGCGTTGATGAGGTCGGCTTCGGCGGGCAGGCAGACGAGATGGATAGAATGGCCGCCGAACAAGAGCTTGGAGGCGAGCAACGAACCGTAGGACGCGCCCATGAGCAGGATGTTGTAGGCCATAGCACACCTCGTCAGTGTCGGGGGTGGAACGGTGTCGGCGCCCGGCCGGCCATTCCGAATGCGGTCATGCTATTGGCGCGGGCATCCCGATGCAATCGGGCCTGGGGCCCGACCGGACCCGCAGGCGCGCGGCGATTGCGCGAAGCTTGCGCGACCGCAAACCTGCTTCCACCCCCAAACAAAAACCGCCCGCCGCAAGCGCGGCGAGCGGTTTGTTGTCAGGTACTGCGAGCGCGGCTTAGCCGCCCGAGCCCATGGATGGTGCTCCCATGCCGGGTGTCGGCTCCGGCGCAGCCTCAGGCGCCGCCGCCGGTGCGGGTGTCCCCATCTTCGGCATCGACTTGCGCGGCGCCGACCGCTTCTTGGCTTTCTTTGCGGCCTTCTTGGCGGTTTTCTTGGCGGTTTTCTTAGCCGCCGGCTTCCGGGCTGCAGCCTTCTTCTTTGCTACTTTCTTCTTTTTCTTTTTGCTCGCCGGGGCGGCGCGCTTCATCTTCTTCGCTTTGGTCTTCGACTTCTTCCGCTTCTTCGCCATGATCGTCCTCCGATCGTTGCGGCTGAATTTGCCAGTACGGCTCGGCCTGCCTGCATCAGGCACAACACGCATACAGCACGACTGCTGTCACAGTGACGCTGTTACCAGTGACACGCTGCAAGGCTCGTGCCCGTTCCGTACCTCTCAGAGTGCCGCCTCGGCAGTACGCGCCGTAGCGGCGGTACGCATCGTCCCCTTCAATGCCGCGGGCTGCGGACCACCGGTAGCCCAGTCGATCAGTTCGACCGGATGAACCACCGGGATGTTCGTGCCCGCCGCGATCTGCGTGATACAGCCGATGTTGCCGGCGGCAATCACGTCAGGCTTGACCTTCTCGATATTCGCGACCTTGCGCGCACGCAACCGTTTCGCGATGTCATCCTCAAGGATGTTGTAGGTCCCTGCCGATCCGCAACACAAATGTCCTTCCGGTACATCTTTGACCACGAAGCCCGCTCTGGAAAGCAATTCTTTCGGCTCGCGCGTGATTTTCTGTCCGTGCTGTAGAGAACAGGCGCCGTGATAGGCCGTCACAAGGCCAGTCGCGACGCCGGTCGCGTGCACGTCGAGCCCCGCCAGATACTCGCTGATGTCCTTGGCCAGCGCGGAGATCCGCTTGGCGTTGCTGGCATAGGCCGTGTCGGTCCGCAGCATGAAACCGTAGTCCTTGACCGTGGTGCCGCAGCCGGAAGCAGTGATGAGGATGGCGTCGAGCCCCTCGCCGTCCGCCTCGGCCATCCAGGCGTCGACGTTCCGCCGGACGGCGGCGTGCGCATCGTGCTCGCGGCCCATGTGGTGGACGATGCCGCCGCAGCAGCCTTGCCCCTTGGGAAGCACGACCTCGATACCGTGCCTGGTCAACACGCGGATGGCCGCCTCGGTGATCGACGGCCCGATCACCGGCGCGACGCAGCCCGCCATCAGCGCCACACGGCCCCGGCGCGCACCTTCCGCCGGAAAGATATGCCCCGCAGCCACAGCTCCCTCAGCCAGCCCCTCAGCCAGACCTGGCGCCGGCAGATGCCCCGGCGCAAGCCGCAGCATCGCGGCGACCGGCGTGAGGCCGATCCACTGGAACAAGGGGGCGAGCGGCCGTGCCAGGCGGGCCAACGCCAGCGCGGCCCGCAAACGTCGGTTGTCGGGCAACACGGCCGCCAGCACCGACCGAAGCACGCGGTTGAGCAGCGGCCGGCGATAGGTCTTCTCGATATGGACGCGGGCGTGGTCGACCAGGTGCATGTAGTGCACGCCGGACGGGCAGGTCGTCATACAGGAGAGGCAGGACAGGCAGCGGTCGATATGGGTGACCACATCCTTGGTTGCCGGGGCGTCATGCTCCAGCATCTCCTTGATCAGGTAGATGCGGCCGCGCGGCGAATCGAGCTCGTCGCCCAGCAGCACATAGGTCGGGCAGGTCGCGGTACAGAACCCGCAATGGACGCAGGTGCGAAGGATCTTCTCCGACTCCGCAACGTCGGGATCGGCGAGCTGCGCCAGGGTGAAAGAGGTTTGCATCGCTACACGCCTGCCCACATGCGGCCGGTGTTGAAGACCCCCTTCGGATCGAAGCCCTCCTTCACCCGCTTCGTCAATGCCGCCAGGCCGGCGTCCATCGGTTCAAATGGTTCCACGGCCGCGCGCAAAGCCGCCGGCGCGCGAACCAGCGTCGCGTGGCCGCCGCAAGCCGCCACCGCGCGGCGCACCACGGCCGCCCCGGCATCGTCACCGATGCTGGCGATCGATACCCAAAGCAGCCCGCCGGCCCAGTCATAGAGCCACGTGGCGTCGGTGCCACCGGCGATCATCCGCGCCAGCTCGGCGCCCCGCGTCGGCGCAGTCGAGACCCGCCAGAGCGGCTGCTCGGCGCCGGTCCGGCTCGCCGCGAACGGCAGCACGTCGCGGACCGCGTGCCACACGGCCTGCGATGACGGTTCGGCGATGATGCCGGCCTCGCCGAACGGCTTCACGATCTCGATCAGCGCCGCCTGCCGATGCGTGACCGACGGCGCCACGCCTTCCAGCCGCAGCAGCGTCAGCGCACGGCCCGCACCCGCCGCCCCGGCCAGGGGGATTGTGCCGGCCACCGCGGCGGGCAAATGCGCGGCACCCGAGACATCGCAGGACGATCCCATGGCCGCGGTCATGGCCTTCACCGCGGCCGCATCGTCGAGGCCGGCGACCGCGACCGTCGCCTCGGCCTCCGGCCGCGGCAGCGTCTTGATGGTGACTTCGGTCAGCGCCGCCAAGGTTCCCCAGGAGCCGGCGGCCAGCTTGCAAAGGTCGTAGCCGGTGACGTTCTTCACCACCCGTCCACCGGACTTGAAGGTCTCGCCGCGGCCCGACACCGCCGTCAGCCCGAGGAAATGGTCGCGCGCCGCGCCGGCCTTGATCCGGCGCGGGCCGGACAGGTTCCCCGCCAATACCCCACCGATGGTGCCGGCGCCGGGCCAGCCGCCGAGCAGCGCGCCGTAATCCATCGGCTCGAATGCGAGCTGCTGGCCCTTCGACGCGACCAGCGCCTCGATGTCGGCGATCGGCGTCCCTGCCCTCGCCGTCAGCACCAGCTCTTCGGGCTCATAGAGCGTCACCCCCGACAGGGAGGACAGGTCGAGCGTCAGGTCGGTCTGCGCCGGCCGGCCGATCGCATGCTTCGAACCATGGCCGATGATCTCGAGCGACTTCTGCTCGGCGAGCGCCCATTGCACGGCGCCTTCAACATCCTTGGCGTCGCGGGGTTTCAGCGTGTCGGTCATCGAACGGCGTCAAAATCTCGGAATGTCGGGAAACGCCAGGCGGCCAGCGTGCACGTGCAGGCGGCCGAGCTCGGCGCAGCGATGCAGCGTCGGAAACACCTTGCCGGGATTGAGCAGGCCTTTGTCGTCGAACGCGCATTTGAGCCGCTGCTGGTGGGCGAGGTCGGTTTCCGAGAACATCGCCGGCATCAGGTCGCGCTTCTCGACGCCGACGCCGTGCTCACCGGTCAGCACGCCGCCGACCTCCACGCACAGCTTGAGGATCTCCGCGCCGAATTCCTCGGTCTTGTCGAGTTCGCCTGGCTTGTTGGCGTCGTAGAGGATCAGCGGATGCAGGTTGCCATCACCGGCATGGAACACGTTGGCGACGCGCAAACCGTAGTGCTCCGAGAGTTCGCGGATACGCTTGAGCACCAGCGGCAGCCTGGCGCGCGGGATCGTGCCGTCCATGCAGTAGTAGTCCGGCGAGATCCGGCCGACCGCGGGAAACGCGGCCTTGCGCCCGGCCCAGAACAGCAGGCGCTCCTGCTCGGACTTGGACACTTTGCAGCTTACGGCGCTGCATTCACGCGCAATGGTCTCCACGCGCGCAATGAGATGATCGACCTCGGCCTGCGGACCGTCGAGCTCGACGATCAGCAAGGCCTCGACGTCGAGCGGATAGCCGGCATGCACGAATTCTTCCGTCGCATGGATCGCGGGCCGGTCCATCATCTCCATGCCGCCGGGAATGATGCCCGCGCCAATGATGCGCGAAACGCAGTCGCCGGCATCCTCCGACCGCGTGAAGCCGACCAGCACGGCGCGCGCGGTCTCGGGCTTCTTGAGGATGCGCACGGTGATCTCGGTGACCACGCCGAGCAGCCCTTCCGATCCGGTGATGATCCCGAGCAGGTCATAGCCGCCGGAGTCGAGATGCCGTCCGCCGATGCGCACGACCTCGCCGGTCATCAGCACCAGTTCGCAGCCGAGCACGTTGTTGGTGGTCATGCCGTATTTCAGGCAGTGCACGCCGCCGGAGTTCTCCGCCACGTTGCCGCCGATGGTGCAGGCGATCTGCGAGGACGGATCGGGCGCGTAATAGAAACCCGCGTGCTCCACCGCCTGGGTGACCGCGAGGTTGGTCACCCCGGGCTCCGCCACCACCACGCGGTTGTCGAAATCGATCGCGCGAATGCGGTTGAACTTCGCCATGCCGAGCAGCACGCCGTCGGTGAGCGGCAGCGCCCCGCCCGACAACGAGGTGCCGGCGCCGCGCGGCACGACCTTGATGCCCTCGCGGTGGCAGTAGGCGAGCACGCGGCTCACTTGCTCCGTCGTCTCCGGCAGCACGACCACCATCGGCAATGCACGGTAGGCCGTCAGTCCATCGGACTCGTAGGGCCGCATCGCCCGCTCCGAGGCGATCACCCCTTCGCCCGGCACGATCGCCGAGAGCGCCGCGACGATGCGGTCACGGCGCCCGAGCACCGCGGCATCCGGCTCCGGCATTACAACAGCCATCGGGACCGCTCCGTTAATTCTTCGGTTATAGCCGGATTAACATTCGAAATCGCCCTCGCCCCTCGCCTACGCAGAATCCGCGCCAGAGCGGTTGACAGTTCACGGCACAATGGAACTAAGTCTATGCGTTTGAAATTGGCCCGGTTGGGGGAATCAGCCGAGCGGTAGCGAAGGTGTCGGCGAACGCGCCTGCGATCGCCGTTTCGGCACATGAGGAGACGAGAATGAGGAAATGTCTGTTGTTGGCGGCGGTGTTCGTGATCGCGTCCACCGGAAGCGGCCTCACCCAGGACGTAGAAGCCGGGCAAGGCGTGTTCAAGCGGTTGTGCTTTCCCTGTCACGACGCCGGCCCCGGTGCGAAGGTGAAGCTCGGGCCGCCACTCAATGGTCTCGACGGCAAGGCCGCCGGTACGTTCCCGGGCTTCAACTACTCCGAGGCCAACAAGACCTCCGGCATCACCTGGAACGAAGCGAGCTTCGCGGAATACGTCAAGAACCCGATGCAGCGCATGCCGGGAACGCGGATGGCCTTTGCCGGCGTTCGCGACGACAAGGACATTGGCAACCTGTGGGCCTACCTCAAACAGTTCAGTGACAGCGGCGACAAAAAGTAGTCCCCTGACACCGTAGCTGCCCTGAAACCCGGCCCGCACCGCCGACGTTATCTACGCGGGACAAGGGAACGATGCGATGATCAAAGATCTCGTCGTCAATCTCGGCGGAGGCGGCACAATCGACGCCGCCGCCGGCTTCGCGATCTCGATGGCCAAGGCCCACGACGCGCATGTCGTGGGCGTTGCCTTCGTCTACGAGCCGGTGATCCCCGGGAGCCTGCTCGGCGGCATCCCCACCGACCTGATCGAAGTCCAGCGCGAGGAAAACGCCAAAGCGGCGAAGACCGCCGTCACCGATTTCGAGGCGGCGGCGAAAGCCGCTGACGTCTCGGCGGAGACCCGCCTGCTCGATGCCAGCATCGCCGGCGCGTCCGACCTGTTCGGGCGTATCGCACGACGCTTTGATATCGCCGTGGTCGGGCAGGCTCCGCGCGACCAAGGGGTTTCGGAAGAGCTGTTGATCGAGGGCGCACTGTTCGGCTCCGGGCGCCCGGTCATTGTGGTGCCGCAGATCCAGAAGCAATCGATCAAGCTCGACAAAGTGATGGTTTGCTGGGACGGCAGCCGGCCGGCGGCGCGCGCGATCGGCGATGCCATCCCGTTGCTGCAACGCGCAAAGGCCGTCGAGGTCGTCGTGGTGACCGGCGAACGCGACAAGAGCGGCGAGATCACCGGCGCCAACATGAAACGGCACCTTGCGCGTCATGGCGTCAGTATCGAAATCAAACGGATTGCCGTCGGTAGCGCCGACGTGCAGACCGCGATTCTCGCCCACGCCGCCGATACCGCGGCCGACTTCATCGTCATGGGTGGCTACGGACATTCGCGGTTGCGCGAATTCATCCTCGGCGGCGTCACGCGTAGCATCCTCAAGTCGATGCCGGCGCCGGTCCTGATGTCGCATTGACGACTTGATGTCGCATTAAAGACGATTGACGGCGTCAATCCTGTTGTTTTTCCGTCACTTTTACATGGAACCGGAAACGGGGATCGGCGTTAAGCCATGCGGCTCACGCCGCCCTCCCAAAACATATCGCGCGTGCGTCTGTTCAGACTTTCGGGTTCGGACTTGAAGTCGTGAGACCACCAACCGAGGCAACGAATGGCTGGCGATTTCACATTCGGCATCGAGGAAGAATATTTCCTGGTCGACGCGGAGACCAAATCGGTCGCGCGCGGGATGCCGGACGCGTTCTTCGAGGCTGCCCGCAAGGCGACCGGCAACCGGGTGGCCGGCGAATTTCTGCAATCGCAAATCGAGGTGGTGTCTTCGCCGCACACCAGCATGGCGGAGGCGCGCCGCGAGCTTCGGCAACTGCGGCAAACCTTGGCCGCGGTCGCCGCCGAACACGGCCTCGCTGTGCTGGCCGCCGGCACGCACCCGACGGCGATGTGGACCGAGTCCATCCAGACCCAGAAAGAACGCTACAACGCGGTGATGGACGACCTGCAGATGATCGGCCAGCGCAACATGCTGTGCGGGATGCACGTGCATATCGAGCTGCCGGATCCCGATGCGCGGGTCGACGTGATGTACCGCATGCTGCCGTATCTGCCCCTGTTCCTGGCGCTGTCGACATCGTCGCCGTTCTGGCAGACCCGCCGCACCGGGCTCAAGGGCTACCGGCTCGCGGCCTATGACGAGTTGCCGCGCACCGGTGTCCCCGAATTGTTCCGTACCAAGGAGGAGTTCGATGCTTACGTCGCCGCGCTGGTTCGCGCCGGCGTGATGGAAGACTCGAGCTACGTCTGGTGGGCGATCCGCCCGTCGCTCAACCATCCGACGCTGGAACTGCGGGCGCCCGACTGCTGCACGCTGCTCGACGACACCCTGGCGATTGCCGCCCTCTATCGCACCCTGTCGCGGCACCTCTACAACAACCCCTGGCGCAACGCCGACATGAATGCCGTCTCGCGCGCCATCGTGGTCGAGAACAAATGGCGGGCACAGCGCTATGGCGTGCACGGCACGTTCGTCGCCGAGGAAGGCGCCGTGACCGTTGCCGAGATCCTCGACCGGCTGATCGTGGAAACCGCGTCGGACATCGACGCGCTCGAATGCGGCGCCGAGATCAGGCGCTGCCAGGCGATCGCGGCGGGCGGCACATCGGCCGATGCGCAACTCGCGGTGTATGACGCACACCGCAAGGACGAGAGCGGGGACAGCGCCTTGCGGGCCGTCACCGACTGGATCGCTGGCGCGACCCTGCAGTAGCGCCGCCTTGCAGTAGTGCAACGGTGCTGTGCTAAACGCGCATCGCAGGCGTTACCCGGCATTAATGACTGTCGCCCGATAGTGCGCGCTCAACGTGTTTGTTTGCGGAGTGCAAGGCCCATGGCCGCGACCGGACGATCCCGGCACCAAGCCGACCTCAGGAAAAACCGGCGTCAGCCCCTGCACTACCCGGCGTGGATCGTCATCGGCCCCGAGCAACCACCGCATAAGTGCATGCTCTCCGATGTTTCGAACACCGGCGCCAAGATGATGATTCAGGGTGACCTCGAGCCGCCGCCGGAGTTCATCCTGTTCCTGTCCGCCGAAGGCAAGACGCGCCGCAATTGCCGGATTGTGTGGCGTGACGGCGCCAGCCTCGGCGTCGAATTCACGCGGGGACCGCTGGCGGTCTAGCGGGCAGACGCGCCGGTCATCCGGATCTGCACGACCAGGCCACGGGCGCGCGCATCCACCACCCCCAGCCCCCGAAGGGCAAAGAGCGTGAGCGCCTGCACCGCGTCGCGCTGCCGTGCCGGGTCATCGCCGACCTGCGGCGCCAATGGGCCGATCAGGCCCTCGATCAGCGCGCCGACCAACGCCGGCGCGGCCGCCGCAGCATCCTGATCCGGCAGATGGCGGGCCGCGATCGCGGCACGGATGCGCGTCTCGAACACGGCGGCCAGTGCCTTGCGATACTTCACGCGGGAATCATCGATGTCATGGCCGACCGGCTCGGCGATCAAGGCGAAGGCAAGCCGCCGGTCAGCCAGCGCCCGCACGCCGAAGGTCGCCACCGCGGCGGCGAGCGCCGAAATCGGCCCCGGTGCAGCGTCGGCGGCTTGCGACAAGGCCGCGATCTCGGATTGCGCCAGCGCGGTGACCAACTCGGCCACGAGGTCGATCTTGGAGGGAAAATACCGGTAGACGGTGCCGGCGGCGATGCCGGCGCGCTCCGCCACCGGCGCGATCTGCACCGCCGCTATGCCGCCCTCCGAGGCGAGCGCCCGCGCCGCCGCCAGGATGGCGACGTGCCGCGCGGCGAGCTTGCGGCGGACGTTGTCAGTGCGGCGATAGGGCATGACAAGGAGTGAGCCATGATTCACCCCAACGGCGCAATGCACCGCTAGCCTCCGATCCGACTAATAGATCGGTCCGACTAATAAATCGGATCGGGACTAGCTCGTCGTTTGAGCATGATCTTTTCCGAAAACCGGTGCCCACTTTTCGGGATCATGCTCCGCTCACCCCTGCGCGGTCTGGGCCTGCTTGCGGATGGCATCGAGCGTCGTCGATGGCGTGATCGCCTGCGTATCCACCTTGATGTGGATGATCGCCGGCTTGCCGGACTGCTGCGCCGCCTTGAACGCTCCCGCGAAGTCCGCGGTCTTCTCCACGGTGAAGCCGACGCCGCCGAACGCCTTCGCATAGGCGGCAAAGTCGGGATTGCGCAGCGTGGTCGCAATCACGCGCCCGGGATAGTGCCGCTCCTGATGCATACGGATGGTGCCGTAGATGCCGTTGTCGACGACGATCGCGATCAGCGGCAGCTCGTATTGCACGGCGGTCGCGAATTCCTGTCCCGTCATCATGAAGTCGCCGTCGCCGCAGAATGCGACGACCGTGCGGTCCGGATGCGCCCGTTTCATCGCGACGGCCGACGGCAGGCCGTATCCCATCGAGCCGGAGGCCGGCGCGTACAGCGTGCCGTACTTCCGATAGCGGTGGAACCGCTGCACCCAGATCGAAAAATTGCCGGCGCCGGTGGTCACGATGGCGTCGTCCGGCAGCACGTCGCGCAAGCCGACGACGATCTCGCCCATGTTCACCGGCCCCGGCACCGTGGTCGGTTTCTCCGAGAAAGCCAGGTAGTCGGCGTGCGCCGTCTTCGTCTCATCGCGCCAGCGGATGTCGTTCGGCGCGGCGAGTTGATCGAGCGCGGCGGCGAAGGCGGTCGGCGTGCTGTGAATCCCCAGAGTCGGCCGATAGACGCGGCCAAGTTCCTCGATGCCGGGATGCACATGGATGAGGGTCTGCTTCGGCACCGGCACGTCGAGCAGGCTGTAGCTCTGCGACGGCCATTCGCCGAGCCTGCCGCCCAGCAACAGCACGAGATCGGCGGCTTTCACACGCGCCAGGAGCTTGGGATTGGGACCGCTGGCGAGGTCACCGGCATAGCTCGGGTGCAGCGGATCCATGACATGGGTGCGGCGGAACGAGGTCGCGACCGGAATGTCGAAGCGCTCGGCGAAGCGCATCAGCGCGGCGCTCGCCGCCTCCGACCAGCGGCTGCCGCCGGCGATGACGATCGGCCGCTCGGCCCCGGCCAGCAATTCCCGTGTGCGGTCGATCTCGGCGGCGCCCGGCGAGGTCTCGATCACCTCGAATGCCGGCACGTCCGCCACGCTGGCGCGCTCCTCCAGCATGTCCTCCGGCAGCGCGATCACCACCGGCCCCGGGCGGCCGTTGGTCGCGGTATAGAAGGCGCGCGAGACCAGTTCGGGGATGCGTGCGGGATCGTCGATCTCGGTCACCCATTTGGCGATCGAGCCGAACACCGCGCGATAGTCGAGCTCCTGGAACGCCTCGCGCTCGCGCATGTCGCGCCCGACCTGCCCGACGAACAGGATCATCGGCGTCGAGTCCTGACGGGCGATGTGCAGGCCGGCCGACGCATTGGTGGCGCCCGGCCCGCGGGTGACGAAGCAGATGCCGGGCCGCCCGGTCGCCTTCCCGACCGCCTCAGCCATCATCGAGGCGCCGCCTTCCTGGCGGCACACCGTCAGCTCGATCGGCCCGCCATACATGCCGTCGAGCGCGGCGATATAGCTCTCGCCGGGCACGCAGAACACATGGCGCACGCCATGGATGACGAGTTGATCGGCGAGAATCTCGCCACCTGTCCGCATGCCGTCGCTCGCCCGCATTGAACTCTCCTCGGTATCGATGCCGCCGTTATACAGCAAACGGATTGAGTACACCGCACCCTCCCCGCCCTCATCCTGAGGGCCCGCGAAGCGGGCGTCTCGAAGGATGAGGGCGGCCCCATGGTTCGAGACGCGCACTTCGTGCGCTCCTCACCATGAGGACGGGGGGAGGCCCTTGCCGCTTGGCAATATTACCGCCTGATCGGCGCGAACTTCGCCGGCACCATCAGGCTGGTACGCTGGTCGACGATGTAGCCGTTCTCGGCGTTCTTGCGCACATATTCATGCCAGTTCGGCTCCTTGGCCATGGCGGCGCGACGCTGGGCGCGGTCGCCGGCATCCTCGAACGCCCAAAGATGGACCAGCGTGTTGAGATCGCCGCTCTCGGCGGACAAATAGGCGATCGGCTCGCCGCAATATTTGATCTGGGTGGCGAGGCCATATTTCTCGTAGACGTCCATCTGGGCCTGGGCCATGCCTGGTTTGACGCGATAGGTACGAACATCGACGATCACGCTGTCCTCCATGGTTTTCGTGCGGGCGCAACGGAACAAATTCGGTGTTAATCGTATGTCGGTCAATGGTGCCGCCGATGAATGACGCGACGGAATCGCAGGAGGCGGTGTTTGCGCTGCTCGCCGATCCCGCAACGCATGTTGGTCAAGCGCATGTTGGTCAAGCGCATGGCGGCCATGCGGTGAAGCGGATCGATACCCACGCGGCGTCGGTGTTCCTGGCCGGCGAGCGTGTCCTCAAGGTGAAGCGCGCAGTCCGATTTCCGTTCCTCGATTACTCGACACTCGAAAAGCGCAAGACGGCCTGCGACACCGAGCTTGCGATCAACCGCCGCACCGCGCCTGACATCTACCGGCGCGTCGTCGCCATCACCCGCGAACCAGACGGACGGCTCGCGCTTGATGGCCGCGGCGAGCCGGTGGAATGGGCGCTCGAGATGCGCCGCTTCGACGAAGAGCAAACGCTCGACCATCTCGCCGCCAGGGGAAAGATCGACGCCGCACTGGCCGACGCGCTCGGCCGCACCGTTGCGGCATCGCACGCCGACGCCGAGCCTGCCGACGCCGCGCGCTGGATCGCGGCGCTCGAAAGCTACATCGACGAGCACGTCGACGCCTTCGGCCAGCTGCCCGCGTTGTTCCCGCCCGAGGAAAACCAAGCGTTCGCGGAGGCCGGCCGCGCAGCATTCACGCGCGTCCGTGCGCTGCTCACCGAACGCGGGCGTACCGGATTCATCCGCCGCATCCACGGCGACCTGCACCTCGGCAATATCGTTCTGCTCGACAACCGCCCGGTGCTGGTCGACGCGATCGAGTTCAGCGAGGTGATCGCGTCCGGCGATGTGCTCTACGATCTCGCCTTTCTGCTCATGGACCTGGTCGAGCGCGATCTCACGCCGGCCGCGAACGTCGCGTTCAACCGCTATCTCGTCGAGGCCAAACACGATGAGAACCTCGACGCACTCGCGGCGCTGCCGTTCTTCCTGTCGATGCGCGCCGCGATCCGCGCCAAGGTGACGGCGGCGCGGCTGGCGCATGCCAGGCCGGACGAGCAGACGGAGATCACGGGTGGCGCCCGCGCCTATTTCGACTGGGCGCGCCGCTTCATCGCCCCGGCGCCGCCGGTCATGGTCGCGGTCGGCGGATTGTCGGGCACGGGCAAGTCGGTGCTGGCGCGTGCGCTCGCGCCCACGCTGGTGCCGCCACCGGGCGCGGTCGTCATCCGTTCCGACGTCGAGCGCAAGGCGCTGTTCGGCAAGGGCGAGCTCGAACCGCTGCCGCAGGAAGCCTACACGCCGGAGACGACCGCGCGGGTCTACGCCGTCATTGCCGAGAAAGCCCGGCGCACCGTCGCCGCCGGCCATTCGGCCATCCTCGACGCCGTGTTCGCGCGACCCGAGGAACGCGAGCAAGCCGAACGCGCGGCGTCGGACGCCGGTGTCCGCTTGCAGGGGCTGTTCCTCGAAGTCGACGTAGCGACACGCGCACAACGGGCATCGGCACGCGCGCGCGACGCTTCCGACGCCAACGCCGACGTGGTGCGCACGCAGGAGAGCTACGATCTCGGTGTACTCGCCTGGCACCGCGTCGATGCGTCGGGCACACCCGAGACGATCTTGCAGCGCGCGAAAGCAGCGCTGGCATGAACGTCGCCGCTCCCCGCCCGATGAACAAACTCGCCCGCGGCACCGCCGTCGGCGTCGCCGGCTATTGCACCTTCATCAATCTCTATTCGCCGCAGGCGCTGCTGCCGTCGCTGGCGGCGGAATTCTCGGTCAGCGCCGCCGTCATCAGCGCCACCATGACCGCCGGCACGCTCGCGGTCGCGCTCACCGCCCCGTTCAGTGGCGCGGTGGCGGACGTGATCGGCCGCAAGCGCGTGATCACCGCCTCGATGCTGGCGCTCGCCTTCCCGACGCTGATGATCGCGACCGCACCGGACGTGCAGTCGATCATCGCGTGGCGCTTCATCCAGGGGCTTACATTGCCGTCGATCTTCGCGGTCATCATCGCCTATATCGGCGACGAATGGCCGGCGTCCGAGGTCGCCGGCATGGCCGGCATCTACACCTCCGGCGCCAGCGTTGGCGGCTTCAGCGGCCGCTTCGTCACTGGCATCCTGACCGACCTGGTCGGCTGGCGTGCCGCCCATGTCATGCTCGCGCTGATGACGCTGCTGGGCGCCGCCGTCGTCGCCGCGCTGCTGCCGCGCGAACGCCACTTCGTGAAATCAGAAAGCCTGAAAGCGTCGCTCCGGCAGATGCTGAGCCACCTGCGCAACCCGCAGCTGGTCGCGACCTATGCGGTCGGCTTCGGCACGCTGTTCAACTTCATCGCCACCTTCACCTACATCAATTTCGTGCTGGCGGCGCCGCCTTACGCTTTCTCCGCGACGCTGCTCGGCGCGGTGTTCCTGGTCTATCTGCTCGGCTCCGCGATCACGCCGCTGACCGGCCGCTTCATCCACCGGTTCGGGCGGCGGCCGTTCATGGTCGGCAATTGCGCGGTCTGGCTCTGCGGCATCCTGCTGACGCTGATCCCGTCACTGATCGCGATCATCGCCGGGCTCGCGGTCTGCGCGGTCTGCGGCCTGATCGCGCAGGCGATCTCGACCGGCTATGTGACGCTGACCGCGCAGGAAGGCCGCTCGTCGGCAGTCGGGCTCTATGTGACGATTTTCTATACCGGCGGCAGCTTCGGTGCATTGCTCGCCGGCTTCGCCTGGGAGCATGGCGGCTGGCCCGCCTGCGTCGCGCTGGTGTGCGCGATGATTTTGGTCATCGCGACAGTGGTCGCCGCGATGTGGCGCTAGCTATGGCGGGATCGCCTCATTGCAGCTACGTTGATGTTCATATTCGCAACATTCGCACAAGTTTCAACTCCATCTCCAATCATCATGCGTTTCAGCAAAAACAACTGCCCGCCATTGTTTCGCTATATGCTGTTCGATTCATTTGAATCCATAGATGATATGAAGGCGATTATGGATGGCTATGTCCGCAACGTATTGCTGGGCTCAGCAGCCATTCTCCTGTTTTCTTATGTCCTTCCGTTTTTCGTTCCTTTTCGGATCGTTGTGATAGCGACGATCTTGTGCTCCAGTGCAACGATGCTTGTAGGCGCTCGCTCGCAGACGCCCTCGCACAGCGTTTACTTGCTGCCACTATTGTTTGTATTGGATGCTATTGTTTTCTTGGTCCTTGCTCGAACGGTTTATCAAATTGGCGTCGAAGCCGAATTAGATACAGCGCTAAATATCGCTGCCATATCAGCACTGCTATTGCTGTCCATGATATGGCGCATTGCTGCCGACATAACGTTCTTCCTACGGGCGCGGACACTCGTTCGGGAGTCGAGGCCGTAACAGGCGTGGAATAGTGGGCCGCGCAGGAAGGCCGCCCATCGGCGGTCGGCCTCTATGTGACGATCTTCTACACCGGCGGCAGCTTCGGCGCGTTCCTCGCCGGCCTCGCCTGGGAGCACGCCGGCTGGCCGGCCTGCGTCGCGCTGGTCTGCGCGATGATCGTCGTCATCGCCGCCGTGGTCGCGGCGATGTGGAAGGGAAAGACTTAGTGAAGCAGCGCTACCGGTTGTCGAGAGCCGCCGACGGCCGGGCCGGCAGCTGACCGTTCTGCAGGATGAAGCCGGAGGCGCGCAGGTCGTCGCGGGCGCCAAGGTCCGCCACCACCGCGCGCGAGGGTGCGCCGTCGTGGTTGTAGATGTCGTCGCGGAAGTGGACGACGTTGTCCGCCGTCACCCAGCCGGTGAGATAGATCCAGGCCACCGGCACCTTGCGGGTCAGGCGGATGTCCTGCCGCTGGCCGGACGCGATCGCGGCGTCGATCTGCGCGCGGCTCCAGTCACCCTGCCCCTGCAGCAGCCAGACCGCGAGGTCGCGCGGATTCTCGACGCGCGCGCAGCCGGACGACTGGAAGCGCAAGTCGCTGCCGAACAGCGAGCGGTTGTTGGTGTCGTGCAGGTAGACCGAATGCGGGTTCGGCATGTCGAAGCGCACGGCGCCGAGCGCGTTCCAGGTGCCGGAGTCCTGCCGGATGGTGAAGTTCGGCGAGTTGTCGGAATTCCAGTTGATCGAGCCCGGATCGAGTTCGCGGCCGTTGCCGTCGAGCACGCGCATGTGCATGCGGGCGATGTAGCCGGGGTCGCGGCGCATCTTCACCCGGATGTCTTTCTTCACGATCGAGAGCGGCACCGTCCAGGTCGGGTTGAGGTTGACCGCGGTGAGCGAGGTCGTGAGCGTCGGCGACGGCCGGTCGGGTTTGCCGACGATGGCGGCGTGACGGCGCACCACCTTGCCGTTCTCGATCGCCTCGGTGACAGCGGCCGGGATATTCACCACCACGTGGCGATAGCCGAAGGTGAAATCCATCGCGGAGATTCGGTCCATCGAGGCCGAAAGCTGGCGCAGACGCCGGCTCACCGGAACATTGAGCGCGGTGAGCGTCCGCTGGCCGATGGTGCCGGTCTCTTCGAGCCCATGGCGGGACTGGAAGCGCCGGATCGCGGCGGTGACGTTGGCGTCGAAGACGTCGCCCTTCGCGTACTGGGGCGCGAGATCGTCGGTGATGGCGAGCCGCTGGCGCAGCAGCGCCACCTCGGGTCCGGATGAGCCGGGGGTGAGCTTCGCGACCTCGGCCGGCAGGGTTGGCCAGCCGCCGCGGACTTCGAGCGTCGAATAGCTCAGCATGGCGGCCGAGATGCGCCGCGCGGTGCCCTCGTCGAAGGTCGGATGCGGCGAATTGGAGATACGGGGCGCGGCCGCCAACGATTTCTTGGGCGCCTTGGTGTCCGACTTCTCGGTCTTGGCCTGAGCCTTCGCCTTGGATTTGGCGGGGGGCGGGTTGCCGGTTTGAGCCAGGGCCGGGGCGGCCATCAGGCCTGCGGTCAGGACGGCAAGCGTGACGCAGCGCATCGGGTTGGCGACGCGCAAAAAGCTCAATGGCATTCGATTTCCCCAACCACACAGAGGCGGGGCGCCGGTGCCGGCCAATCTTTGTGACCGGAGGCCCGCCAGCCCCATTGCAGGTATGATAGTTGTCGGTTCAGGACCGGTTAAGGTTCACAATAATTGACGATATTTGGCCCCGAGACTATGGCCGGCTGATGGAGGCTCCCCTGCAATCCCCGCTGTTCGCCCGCACATTTTCCCGCAACTTTAGGCACACCTTGGCGGTGGTGGCGCTGATGTCGCCGCTGGCTTGGTCGACCCCGTCGGTCACCGAGACGCGGCCGCCCATGTTCACTGCCGACCAGGAGGCCTGCTTCGGGCGGGTCTATGACGCCGCCCATATGAAGGCCCACCCCAAGCAGAAGGTGAGCAGCATCCATGTGCTGCGCTCGCTCGAGGAGCGGCGCCAGGCCGAGAACTGGACACCGGATGCACGCGCCGAAGCGATCCGCAGTTTCCGCGAGGACGGCCAGATGTCCGTCACCGCTTTCGTGAACTTCCGCGACAAGAAAAGCACCTTCCACAACTCGCTGACGTGCGACAAGGAGACCCGCGACGGCGTCACCTGCCTGATCGAATGCGACGGCGGCAGCTTCCGCCTCACCCGCACCGGCGGCAATGGCGTGCTCCTGCACAACAACGGCTTCGTGCTGATCGGCGGCTGCGGCGAGGAGGTCGAGGAAAGCCAGATACGGCACTTCTCTCCGGGCGAAGACGACAAGGTATTCCGCCTCGACAGCCGGCCGATCGCGGCCTGCCGCTCAGAGCAGCAGAAGGCAACGCCGATCCCGGCCGGGGCGCCGCTGCGGGAGCGCTTCAAGGAAGACGAGCAGTTCTGCTTCGGGCGCGACTACGACGCCGCCCATCTCGCCAGCAACCCGAAACAGATGGTGTCGCAGATCCGCGTCGGCCGGCTCACGCCCGGCAAGGAACGCGAGGACGACACCGACAGCAAATTCTGGTGGTTCAACGTCAAGCTCGACGTCTCGGTGACGCTGCGCTCGAACCTCAAGACCACGACCGTCCGCTACGCCTGCACGCCGCGCGAAGGCGACTGGGACTGCCGGCGCCAGCACGAAAGTGAAGCCCCGTCGGAGTGCCGCGACCGCAGCTTCCAGCTCGTGCGCGGCCCCGGTGACGAGATCCAGCTCCGCAACAGTCATTCCGGCCTGCCGATCACCAACGAATGCGAGAAGGCGCAGGGCGGCCAGCAGTTCGGAAACCGCCCGTTGACCCGCAGCGACGACCGCAGCTTCCGCCTGACGCGGATGCCAATCCGCCAGTGCACATTGTGAGGACGAAATGCTTCGAAAGAATGCCTTACTGACCGCTTGCCTGATGTTCGCCGTCATTGTCGGCACGCCCGCGCTGGCGGCCTATGCTATCGCCTTCAATTCGTCGAACGGCCGCGCCGCCGCCTATAACGGCAGCTTCGACCTCGAAACCGCGAAGCGCCAGGCGCTTAGCCAGTGCGGCGGCGGCTGCCGTATCATCGCGTCTGGCAAGGGCTCGTGCGCGGCGGTGGTGGAATCGATCTCGACCGGCACCGGCCAATGGGCCGTTGCCAAAGGCACGACCAAGGAAACCGCCGCCAAGTCGGCGTGGTTCGAGTGCCGCCGCAAGGGCGGCGTCACCTGCAACACCGCCGCCTCGATCTGCGACTGACCGAACTCTTTCCGGGGAATCTCGCCATGACTGACGCAGTGACAGCGGCCCAGTTCGAATTCCTGCGCTCGATCGATACGCCGACGGTCTGCAACCTGATCGAGATGGTCGCGCCCGAACGGCGCGGCCACGGCTACACCGTGAAGCACCTGCACTGCCCGTTCCCGGACCTGCCGCCGATCGTCGGCTTTGCCAAGACCGTGACCTTCAAGGCCAAGGACAAGGTGCCGCTCGGCGAAGCCGGCTACATGCAGAAGCGCCTCGACTATCTCGACTATGTCGCGAGCGCGCCGCAGCCCGCGATCATGGTGATGCACGACCTCGACGGCGAGCATGCCGGCTTCGGCGCGTTCTGGGGCGAGGTGCAGTCGAACATCCACAAGGCGCTGGGCGCGCTCGGTGTCGTGACCGACGGGAGCATCAGGGACATCCCGATGATCGCGCCGAACTTCCAGATGCTCGCCGCCATGATCGTGCCGTCGCACGCCTATGTGCACGTCGTCGACTATGGCATGGAGATCGACGTCGCCGGCATGGCGACCAGGAGCGGCGACCTCGTCCATGCCGACCGCCATGGCGCGGTGGTCGTACCGGTCGACAAGATCGACGCGATGAAAGCCGCGAACGACAAGCTCGCCGCCGCCGAGGCGCGGATCATCGCCGCGGCGAAATCCGGCGGCGGGGTCGAGGCCATCAAGGCGGCGTTGAAGGGCTAGAAAGCATGATCCCGAAAAAACCTGCCCCGAACTTGATCCGGGGTGGAAATCGGTTTTCGAAAAAGCATGCCCTCGGGCTGGACCCGAGGATCATGCTCGGAAAACTCTAGCGAGTCGCGATGCGCTATCTGGTGGTTTACGCGCACCCGGTCGGCGACAGCTTCGTCGCGGCGCTGCACCAGTGCGTCGTGAAGGCGTTGCGCGAGGCCGGCCACACCGTCGATGACTGCGATCTCAATGCGGAGGGCTTCCAGCCGGTGCTGTCTGAGGCCGAACGGCGCGCCTATCACGACGTCGGCGCGAACCGGGCGTCGATTGAGAAGGACGTCGAGCGACTCACCAACTGCGAAGGCCTGGTTCTGGTCTTTCCCACCTGGTGGTACGGGATGCCCGCCATCCTGAAGGGCTATATCGACCGCGTCTGGGTGCCGGGCGTCGCCTTCAAGCTGCAAGGCGGGAGAACGCTGCCACTGCTGCACAACATCACGCGCTTCGTGGTCGTCACGACCTATGGCTCGCCGTGGTGGCTCAACAAGCTGATCGGTGATCCCAATCGCAGCGCGCTGATGCGCGGCATCCGCATGCTCTACGCGCCGGGTGCGCGCACGCTGTGGCTCGCGCAATACGGAATGGACGACATCACTGCCGAGAAGCGAGAGCGCTTCCTTCGCAAGGTCGAGCGGAAGCTGCGGGGATTCTAACGTGCTCTCTTGAGCATGATTCCTCGGGTCGAGCCCGAGGACATGCTGTTCCGAAAACCGGTTCCCACCCCGGATCAAGTCCGGGGCAGGCTTTTTCGGGATCATGCTTACCGACTGGACGCGCCGACCGAAGCGGCCGGGCGGCCGGACGCCCCCTCCAGCACCGACCGCACATGCCGAAGCGCGAACAGCGTCTCGGCGATCGTCCAATGCTCGTTGCGCATATCGGACGGCGTCAGCGGCCGCCGCAAGACCTCCTCGATCCACAAGGCAGCGCGCGCCTTCTGCACCCTGCTGCCGTTGGCGTAGGCGTCGACCGTCGTGGTCAGCATCCAGGGCAAGCGGTAGTGCCGCACGTCGTCCAGGGTGAATTGAGTCTTGCTACGGAACACGTATCCCTTGGCCTGTTCGCTTTGGAGCGGCGTCGGGACCGCCTGCGGCAATTGCTCGAGCCACAGCGCGTCGAATCGGCCTTCTCCCGTCACGGTGCGCAAAACGTGAATCACCAGCGCCGATACCGCTAGATATTCATAGCCACGCTCGTGGGTCTGGTCCGGCGGATACTCCGTCCAGCGCGCTTCATCCGGAAGCGCGCGTTCGATGAGCCACGCGGCGGCGCTCTTTATCGCCCTGTCGACCTGCCATCGCTGCTCCGGGGAAATAAGGTCCTTTTTCAGTTGGTGATGCAACGCCAACGCGGTCCAGGCCGTGGCGGAGGTCGAGGCATTGCGCTCGTCATCGGTCGACGGGAACATCGCCCACCATCCGTTGGCGCCCTGGCGATTGAGAATGGCATCGATCTCGGCCGGCACGGCACGCTGGTCATATTGCGCCAGCGAATAGATCACCCACGCCGCCGCCATCGAATGGGGAAGTTTGTCTTCGGTTTCCCGCCAGCAATGGCAGCTTGCATCACGGGTCTCGCTCATGATCGCGCGTAGTTGCTGCGCCGAGATCGGCGGTCCGGCGGCGAGCTGATGCGGAGAATTGAGTTCGTGAAGTGCGAGCGAGAGCTGCGCCACCGCCCACGAGTTCAATTCGGGTCGGCCGGCGACTTCCCGCAGCACACCGTGCAGAAAGCCGCCAAGCGAATCGATACTGGCTTTCAAATTGTCGGCCGCCGCCGCCGAGATCGGAATGCGCTGGCTGTCGTTCCAGACCGCCGGCAGCGTCCGCACGAAAGATACGCCATAGGCGAGCTGACTGAGGCCGATGGCCGGCACCAGGATCGCCAATGCAACGACCGCTGCAGCAGCCGCGCCCTGCTTGAACAGCCGCCGTCGCTTGCGACGATCGTCGGCGATCGACAGATCGACGAAGGATCGCTCCTCCAGCGCCAGCATTTCCGGCGTCTCCTTGAGCAGACGCGTGGCATCCTTCAGCAGCGCACCGGTCAACAGCCGGCCCTCGCGCGAGTCGCTGTTGCGCCACAGCATCGCCGCGGCCGTGATGCCCGCGCGCGAGCGCAAGAGATCGCGGTTCTGCTCGATCCATTGCACCGCCGGCGGCCATTCCCGCAGCAGCGCCTCGTGCGCGAGGCCAACGACGGCGGTGCCATCGGCCGCCTGATCGCTGACCAGGAGGTGCGCATCGACAAAAGCCGCGATCAACGCCAGACAGTTCGGCGAACCGGAGAACTGGTCGCGCGAAAACCGGTTCTGGAGGATTCGCCGATCATCCGACGGATCGGTATGCACGAGCGCCGCCAGCACCTTCGGCAACGAGGCCTGGACCTGCGCCGGAAGGCCGGAAAAGACCTCGTCCGCCCGCAGCCGCAGCGCGCCGTGCAAGCCGCCGAGATTCTCGTAGTCGGAAAATCGCAACACGCCCGAACCCGCGCTTCGCCGCCAGAGCTCGTCGAGAGTGAACTGGAGCAGCGGGAGAATGGTCGGGTTGCCCGAAGCGGCATCCCGCAACACGTCGTCGAGCCCTTCTTCAGGGTCGCCGCGTCGCTCGAACGTGATGCCCGCCATCATCGCCGGGCGACGGATCATCTGGGAAATCTCGGCCGGACGCGGACCACCGACTGCATAGATGCCGCCCTGCTCGATGAACAGGTCGCGAAAACGTTCAGGCAGGACGGCGCAGCGGCTGAAAAAGTCGGCACGCAGCGTGGCCAGTATCCAGACATCGCCGGTCAGGATCATCGTGCGAAGCGCTTCGCAGAACGCCGAGCGCTCGGCTGACGTCACGGTCTCGTCGAAAATCGCCTCGAACTGGTCGCAGACCACGACCAGCCTGACGTTGCCGTCCGGGTCAGGATCGGGGCTGGCCTCGCGCGCTTTTTTGGTGGCGCGCTCCAGCGCCCGCTTGATCGCCAATGTGAGAGCCGCGGGATCGCTGAGAAGCGCCTCGAGCGGCGTTGCCTCGTCAGCAAGCTCCGGCAACGCGTTCTCGTCAAGCAGCGCGGCCGCAAAGCCGGCAAGCGAGCTTTGCGAGCCGACGTCGGGCTTGAAGATCGCCCGACGCCACGCGATCACGTGCTCAACGACCCGCGGGCGCGTGAGGATCGGCAACACGCCGGCCTTGACGAGCGACGATTTTCCCACGCCGCTCATGCCGGTCACCATCACGAAGCCATGACCCGCCGCCGCCCGCCGGCGCAGGACATCGATGACCTCGGAGACCAGACCGGTTCGCCCGCAATAGATCAGCGCGTGCTCAAAATCGAATGCCTGCAAGCCGCGGAACGGTGAACCCTTCCATATGTGTTCCTGTGCCGACGGCTTTCCGGCGCTCTTGAGCCGATCGCGAACCCATTCACGCAAATGGACTTCGATCAGCTCCTCGAACTGGGGGGTCTTCTCGAAATTGTAGAATGCCGACTTGAAAGTGCCGTCGGGATTGCGGAACCAGGTGTCGACGAACTGGCTCACCGCATCGAGCTCGGCAACCTGTTGGGTGCGCTGCTCGCGGTTCTTCATCGACAGCCGCACCTCGGCGGTTTTCAGGTAGCAGAATATCTCCGGCGATTTGCGTTGTTCGAATCCCTCGCGTGCGCGCTCGAACTCGTATTCGGTCCCGGAGCTGTATCCGCTGCCGTCGGGCCTGCTGAACTGCTCGCGCGGCAGTGGCGTGCCGACTCGGGCCCACAGGATGAACAAAGCGAGGTCAGCCTGCTGAATGTCGAGGATTTGCGCCTGGAACGTATCGGTGGCGCGCAGCAGGCTGCGCTCCCACAGATAGGTCTCGAATTGGACCTGGCCACGGAACTCGAGCTGCAGCCGTTCGGCGACGGCGAGTGCGACCGCACGTTCGGCACCGACATCCCCCGGAGAGGATACGAATACGCGCAACCGAAGCAATCGCCTCTCCCGGTGCCAGACCGAAAATTGAGGCTCGAATTGTGTCGCGACCAAGGGGCGCAAGCAAGGCAGCTTCGGCAAGATCGCCCGCGTTCAGGGCGGGGCGCTTGCGCTCGGATGCCATTGCGGCCGGTAGCCGGCCGCCAGCACGGCAAGGATCGAGGCCGGGGTAAGCACGTCGACGGTGCTGGAGGCGGGCCGCCGCTGGCGCGCAGCATAGCCTCCGGACGTCCATTGCAGCAATGAATCCCCGCAAACCGCGAACGCCCCCTGCTCCAGCGCGATAACGGCCCCGTCCGGAAGATCGCCAATGGCGCGCTGATGCCGGCGCTTGGCGCGGCCCTCGAGACGTTCGCGGTGCAGTACCGCGTCCATCTCACCGGCACGCGGCGGCGCGCGGAGCTCGATCGCCTGCTGCCACGCCAGCGCGAAGGCGACAGCGTCCTTCCGACGGCATTCGAAGCAAGGCCGGTGACCGGCGGCGAGCGCCGTCACTTCATCGAGGAAGAACAATTCGGTGTAGGAACGGCCCCAGACGTCGCGGTGACGGTTCTTGAACGCGAGCACGCAGCAGATCCAGGTGCGCGACACCCAGCGCCGTTGCGTCAACGTCTTGTCGTCGGTGTGGAAGCGGCCGCCGCGATTGCCGAACATCGTGCCGCGTGAGCCGTCCGCGAACAGCTCACCCAAGGGATCGACGCGGTTCTGGAGCGGCATCGGCCCTCCGCTTCACCATCCCGCCGCACGGGCGGCGACCGCGACCGCCATGCCGGCGACGACGGCGACGATATCACGCCGCGTCAGCAGCATCGCCACCACGGCGGCGCCGATCGCCAGGATCGCCGTGATGCCGTCGCGCACCACAATCGGCAGCACCGCGGCGACGATCACCGAGCCCGGCAGCGCCTCCAGCATCTTGCGCAGGCGCGGGCTCGGCGGCACGTGACGCATCATCCAGAAGCCGCCGGCACGCATGGCATAGGTCGCGACCGCCATCGCCGCGAACGCCGCCAGCACGCCGAAGTCCGCGTTTTCAATCGTCGTCATCGATGAAACCTCCGACGACGCTGCCGGCAACCGCCCCGGCGACAATGAACCACCAGCCGCCCACGAGCTGGTGCACGGCGACCGCCACGACACCGGCGATGATCCACGCGACGGCGCGGCGGCTGCCGCGCCAGAGCGGGATCAGCATGGCGGCGAAGAAGATCGGCATCACCAGATCGATGCCGTAGCGGCGCGGATCGACGATCAGCGTGCCGCCGACATGGCCCACGCACGTCGCCGCGATCCAGGCCACCGCCAAGAGCACGCTCGACCCGAGCAGAATGCCGGCATCGGAGCCGCCCTCCGCGCGGTAGCGCATGGCGATGAACCAAGACGGGTCGGCGAGCACATGCAAGGTCGGATAGATCCGCCACGGCGGCGAGGCCTGCAACCACGGATAGAGCGCGGCGCTCATCAGCAGCATGCGGGCGTTGACGGTGATCATCAGCACCGCGAGCGCGGCCATCGCGCCGAGCGTCACGCGCTCGGGCCATGCCTCCATCGCCACGAGCTGCGACATGCCGGCATAGACCACGACGTTCATCACCAGGCTGTCGACGAAGCTGAAGCCCTTGCGCGCGGCGGTGGCGCCGACCGCCAGCCCGAACGCGATCATGCCGGGCAGCACCGGCAGCGCGAGCCGCATGCCGAGATTGAAGCCGGCAAGCGTCCAGGGCGGCGATTGATTGTTTGAATCAGTTGCCATTGGCGCGCTTGCGACCTTGGGAGTGAACTTCACCGGAGCAGCAACGGCGATCGGCTCCCTCTCCCCTCCGGGGAGAGGGAGTCCACCGAGTTCGCTGCACAGTCATGGAATCAAACGAGCACCTAGTCGGCACCAACTTCACCAACGATCCGACTAAAACGAAAACGCCCGCCGGATCCGGCGGGCGTTCGTACCACGGCAGGATTGGAATCAGCCCTGCGGCTGCGGCTCGAGCCCACCCGTCTCCGGGCGCGGGCGCGGTTTGCCGGCCGGCGGAACAGCCGAGCCACGCGGCGTCGTCGGTTCGATCACGGACTCGCGCACCGGTCGCTTGCCGGCGATCAGGTCGATGATCTCGTCGCCGGTCAGCGTCTCGAACTCGAGCAGGCCCTTGGCGAGGGTTTCGAGGTCGGCGCGCTTCTCACGCAGGATGCGTTCGGCATCCGCGTAGCCACCCTCGACCAGCTTCCTGATCTCGGCGTCGATCTTGCGGCTGGTCTCTTCCGAGATGCTCTGCTGGCGCGCCACCTGGTAACCGAGGAAGACCTCGTCCTGGTTTTCGCCGTAGGCGACAGTGCCGAGCTCGGGCGAAAGGCCCCAGCGCGTCACCATCATGCGCGCAAGCTTGGTCGCCTGCTCGATGTCGGAGGACGCACCCGAGGTCACCTTATCGTTGCCGAACACCAGCTCTTCGGCCACGCGCCCGCCCATCATGATGGCGAGACGCGAGGTCATCTGCTCGCGGCTCATCGAGAGCTTGTCGCGCTCGGGGAGCTGCATGACCATGCCGAGCGCGCGGCCGCGCGGGATGATCGTCGCCTTATGCACGGGGTCGGTCGCCACGACGTTGAGCGCAACGATCGCGTGGCCGCCTTCGTGATAGGCGGTCAGCATCTTCTCTTCTTCGGTCATGACCAGCGACTTGCGCTCGGCGCCCATCATCACCTTGTCCTTGGCGTCCTCGAACTCGTGCTGCGTCACCATACGCTTGTTGCGCCGGGCCGCCATCAAGGCCGCTTCGTTGACGAGGTTCATCAGGTCGGCGCCGGAGAAGCCGGGCGTGCCGCGGGCGATGGTCTTCAGGTTGACGTCGGGAGCAAGCGGAACCTTGCGCACGTGCACCTTCAGGATCTGCTCGCGGCCGACGACATCCGGGTTCGGCACGATCACCTGCCGGTCGAAGCGGCCCGGGCGCAGCAGCGCCGGATCGAGCACGTCGGGCCGGTTGGTGGCGGCGATCAGGATGATGCCTTCGTTGGTCTCGAAGCCGTCCATCTCGACCAGCAACTGGTTCAGCGTCTGCTCGCGCTCGTCGTTGCCGCCGCCGAGGCCGGCGCCGCGATGGCGGCCGACCGCGTCAATTTCGTCGATGAAGATGATGCAGGGCGCGTTCTTTTTCGCCTGCTCGAACATGTCGCGCACGCGGCTCGCGCCGACACCGACGAACATCTCGACGAAGTCGGAGCCCGAGATCGTGAAGAACGGCACGTTGGCTTCACCGGCCACGGCGCGCGCAATCAGCGTCTTGCCGGTACCGGGCGGGCCGACCAGGAGCACGCCGCGCGGGATCTTGCCGCCGAGACGCTGGAACTTTCCGGGGTCGCGCAGGAATTCGACGATCTCCTGCAAATCCTGCTTGGCCTCGTCCACGCCGGCGACGTCCTCGAAGGTGACGCGGCCATGGGCCTCGGTGAGAAGCTTGGCGCGTGACTTGCCGAAGCCGAGCGCCTTGCCGCCGGCACCTTGCATCTGCCGCGACAGGAATATCCAGACGCCGATCAGGGCGATGAACGGCAGCCATGACAGCAGCAGCGACACGAACCACGGCACATCGTTCTGCTGGGCGCGGGCGGTGATCGAGACACCCTTGCCGTAGAGCCGCTGGATCAGCGACGGATCGTTGGGCGCGTAAGTCTGGAAGCCGCGGCCGTCGGTGAAGTTACCGTGGATCTCAGGACCCTGGATCAGGACGTCGCGCACGCGACCCTGCTCCACCTCGTTGAGGAGCTGCGAGAACGAGATTTCCTGCGACTGCGTCCGCTGGCTCGGATTCTGGAACAGCGTGAACAATGCGAGAAGCAACAGGACGATGATGACCCAAAGGGCGAAGTTGCGCAGATTGGCGTTCATTCAGCGCGTTCCTTGTGTCCGGCCTGCTTGCCGGCGCCCCGCAGGGCGGAAAAGTCGACGGTGACTGCCGGTCGTGGCCGATTCACGTCCATCCCGGCACCCAATTTAGGTCTCGCACAGCCATCTGCCAAGGGAACTGGACCAATTTGTCCCATTCTACCGATGTTTGGACCGCTTGCGGCGGCCATATCGGCGCGTGGTTAAGCGGTTCTGCTACTTTCTTAGGCCCGCGCGCCGCGCCGGGGCCGGTTCGACGGTGATTTTGTCGCGGGCCACGGTGACGAGCGCCCCTGCCAAGGTGCGACGAAACTTCGCGAATTTGAGCGTCGGCTCGACATCCGCGGGCAACGCATACGCATCGAGCGAAGAGTGCATGGCCGCGTGGAATGCCTCAAGCTTGCCCAGTTCCACCTGGCCGCCGCCGGCTCTCGCGATCGTCCAGCCGAGCACCCGGATCGCGATCTCGTGCGGAAGGTCGGAAAAGACGTCGGTATGCAACAGCGTCACCGGACCGTCATCCGAGACCTTGTTGATGACGACATGCGTGTTGGCATGGGCCAGCACCTGGAAGATCGTATCCTCGACACGCTGCACCCGGCGGGCAAGCAAAGCGAGCCGCGATGCCGTTAGTCCCTCGCGCGCGAGTACCGGCATCAGTTCCCGCAGGCGCGGGCGGGTGAAGCGCGGGTCGCGGTTCGACGGATCGTCTGCGTAGCGAATCTTCGCGGCCTTGAGCGTAGCGATCAACCGCGACTTAGGGATCCCCAGGAGAGGGCGCACCAGTTCGATCCCCCTGCCCTCTTTGACCGGCATGCCCGCGGACGAACCCATGCCGGCAAGCCCGCGGATGCCGCTGCCGCGCGCGAGCCGGAACAAAACGGTCTCGGCCTGGTCGTCGAGGGTGTGCGCCGTCAACACAAAACGCGCGTCGATCTCGTTGGCGGCTTGCGACAACAGGCGGTAGCGCGCGAGCCGCGCCGCCTCCTGCACGCCGGTCTTCGGTTTGCGGCCGGTCCACTCCATTGTCCGGTGCTCGATGCCGAGCTTGTGCGCGAGCTTCTCGACCGCTTCGGCCTCGCGCTTCGATTCCTTGCGCAGCCCGTGGTCGACCGTCACCGCGACCATCCGCGGCGATTTCGCCCGGCCGCGCCAGCGCGCCGCCAGCACCATCAACGCGGTGGAGTCGGGGCCGCCGGAGACGGCCAAGATCAATGATGGAAAATGATGGAGGCCGCCGAAGAGCCGGTTCGCTTCCGCGGCCGTGATCGGCGACGCGTCGTCAGCAGCGGACGCGTTTTTGCTCACGGTCGACGCCTTGCCTGACCGCGACCGACGCGCGCGGATATTTGCGCAGCACTTCAGCGAGCGACGCGCAGGCCGCCTCGCGCTCGCCCATCGCCGCCAGCGACTGACCGAGCCGCAGCAACGCATCCGGCGCGCGTGCGTTGGTTTCAAACTTGGTCGACACGCCCAGGAACTGCTCGGCGGCGTCGCGATAGCGTTGGCGCTGGAACATGGTCTCGCCGAGCCAGTATTGCGCTTCCGGCACCAGCCGGTCGCTCGGGAAGCGGCGCAGGAAATTGCGGAAGCCGTCTTCGGCGAGCGCGTAGTCCTTCCGCGTGATGTAGCCGTAGGCCATGTCGTAGTTGTCGCGCGGACTATCGGACGGCGGCAGCGTCGCCACCTGCGCACCGGCGCCACCGGGTCCACGCTGGGGCGGCGCCTGCATATCGTTCGCCGAACCGCCTTGCTGATACCCGCCCGCACCCGGCGGCCGCGACAGGTCGAGCGGCGCGCCGGCGGCGCGTCCACCGGGCGCGCCGACTTCGTCATCGTCGTATTGCGGCTGCGCCTGGTATTGCGGATTCGTTTGCGCGACGGGCGCCTGTTGCGTGCCGCCGGCAGGAACCTGCCCGAGCACACGGCCGACGCCCGGCGCACTGGGATTCTGCGACGGATCGAACGCGTCGCCGCGCCGGCCCGGAGCGGGCGCCTGCGGCGGTTGAACCTGCGGCGGTTGAGCCTGCGGCTGCATCTGCTGCTGCGGCGGGGCGGCCGGACCGCGCGCCGCGGGAGCGGGAGCGCCGCCCCCACCCTGCACGCGCTGCAGCTGCGCCTCGAGCTGCTGGTTGCGGTACTGCAATTGCTCGATCGCGCCGGTGAGCTCGCGGATCTGCGCTTCGAGACGGCCGATCCGCTGCGAAAGCTCCTGGCCCTGACTTTGCGCGACGGTGCCTTGCTGCTGCGGCGCGCGCTGCTGTGGCGCCCGTTCATCCGGCGAGCTGGTGCTCGGCGACACGCGATCGCTGTTGCCGAAGAGGTCGTTGAGGAATCCCTGCGCCGACGCCGCGCAAGGTGCCATCGCCATGGAGGCGGCGATCGCCGGCGCGGCGATCAGCCGAAGCGTGCTGCGGAACATAGGCCCCGATCTACCGTGATTTGGAGGCGCTAGCATAAAGCCCCCTGCGTCCAAATTGTGACCTATTGTCCGCCAAAAAGTTTTCAATTCCTTCACCGTAATCAAGCCCTTAACGCGGCCTCGAAAGCGCTGGAAATGGCCGGGCGGCTCTTTCCGGCCGCGCGCGCATCGCCGATCACGACCACCGTCTGGCCGGGGTGGGCCAGTTCCTGGAGGGACGGCCCCGTCGGCGTGCGACCCCGGTGATAGAACCAGTCACGGACTGTCGCTGACGAAAGCACCTGTTTGACGACCGGCCAGCGACCGGCGCCACGGTCCAGCAACGCGGTTGCGGCCGGCCCCAGGCCAAAGCGGTAAGCGGCTCCCGTCGCGATTACGATCCGGTCGAACGGCTTCAGCAGTTCCGGCCAGAGCGTGACGTCGACGCCGTAACGAAAGACGACACCCTTGCCCGCACATGCCGCCTCGAGCTGGCCTATGTAGCGATCGAACGATTCCTGGTTGGCGACGACGTCCTGGAACAGCGGCGCCTTGCCGGCATAGCGGAACGAACCGCCGGCACCCGCGGCGCGCTCGAACACCGTCACCGCATTCCCCCGTGCAACGAGCGACGCGTAAGTGAGCCCGGCCGGCCCGGCGCCGATCACCGCGATGCGCTCGTTCACCGGCGGCCGCGCAGATTCAAAACGGCGCTCCTGGCCGGCGGCGCCGTTGACCACGCAGTGCAGTTGCGCGCCGCCGCGCATTTCGTTGACGCAGGTGTTGCAGGCGAGGCAGCGCCGCGCCGGCTCGCCGCGTTCGAGCTTCGTGACCCAGTCCGGATCAGCGATCAGCGTGCGGCCGAGCGCGACGAAATCGGCCTTGCCGCTGGCGACCGCCTCGGTCGCGCGCTCCGGATCGCCGAGACGGCCGACCGCGATCACCGGTACGCCGACGCGCTGCTTCACCGCGGCGGCGTAGGCGAGGAACGTCGCGTCGGGATAGGCCATCGGCGGAATCATGCGCTCGCCGGACGGCCGCGAACGATAGTGCCCGGCGGCGATATGCAGCGCGTCCGCGCCGGCCTCCGCCGCCCAGACCGCAATCTGGACGCCATCCTCGACGCCGAGCCCTTGCGGGAAATAGTCGTCAACCGACACGCGGTAGATCACCGGCATGGTGCCGACCGCGGCCTTCACCGCGCGCAGCACCTCCAGGCCGAAGCGCGCGCGGTTTTCCAGCGAGCCGCCGTATTCGTCGGTGCGCCGGTTTTCGAATGGCGTGGCGAACTGCGAGATCAGGTAGCCGTGCGCGGCGTGGATCTCGACGCAATCGAAGCCCGCCGCCTTCGCCCGCGCGCCGGCCCGCGCGAACGCCGCGACCGCTTCGGCGATCCGCTCCCGCGTCATCGCCTCCGGCACGATGGTCTCGTTGGTGACCTCGTAGACCGGATGCGGGATTGCCGACGGCGCGACCGGCGTCTCGCCGCAGATGTCACGCCGCGTATGGCCGCCGCCGTGACCGAGCTGGATCGACGCCTTGGCGCCGCCACCATGGATCGCCGCCGCGAGCCGCGTCAGCCCCGGCAGGAAACGGTCGTCATAGATGCCGAGCTCGCGGCGGCGATGACGGCCGGCGCGCTCCGGCGACGCCATCTCGACGGTGATCATGCCGACGCCGCCGCGCACGCGCGCCATGTAGTAGGCGATGGTGTCGTCGGTGGCGCGACCTTCGTCGTCGGAGAGCCGCGTCGTCATCGGCGGCATGATGATGCGGTTCTTGATCTCGACGCCGCCGATGCGCGCTGGGGTGAGCAAGATAGATGTGACGGCCGGAGTCATGGGCTGATCAAACGACGAAATGCCTCAATTGCGAACAATTTCCGACAAGCTTTCTCAACTGAATATAGCCGAGCCCGGAGATGGAAATAGAGATTTCAATCCGGCTTGCGGGTTCGGTGACGCCTCATTCACGCATTCAGGCGACGGTTAAGCCATGTTGCGCAAATTTCTTGCCGTCATCCTCATTGCAGCGGCCCGGCTCTTTGAAGGCAGCGCTTTCGCCCAACCGGTGCCGCGCGTCAATTGCACGATGCCGCCCCAACTTGCCCTTGATCTTGCGCCGCTCAACGACGGCCCGCTGACGCTGGCGGCCGTTTCATGTCAGGGAGGAAAGGCTCCAACGTCCATACTAACGCCTCCGATCGTATCACCTGATGCGGACTCGATCGCATTCCACGAATATCCGGGCTCCTTGTACATGGCGCGCCGCCATGACGGCGAACGCTGGACGGTCCACACCGATATCCTCGGCGTCGGTCTCCGTTTCGGAGGAGTTCGATCCGTCGCTGCCTTTACCTGGGCTTCCAACTCCCAGTTCGTCTGGACCGCCACCCAAGAACGCGTGGCTCCTTCCAATTTCGCGACCGGCGCGATGCAGCCGGTCAAGGCCGGCCCCGGCGGAGGCATCGAGCGCCTCCCGCGGATTGATCACCAAGCGGGTACGCTCGACGCGTTGCTGTGGGCGGGCGGCGATGGGCTCGCCGTCGCGCAATTCGGCACCCGTGGCGGACTCTATCGCCCCGAGTTCGGGAATCCGAGCCCGACCTTTGCGTTCGTCGATGCGCAACGCGGCGCGGTGCTCGATAGCCTGCCGTTCGCAGGCATCGAGCGACTGCGCAATCGAAAAGGATCGGCCTACGCGCGGGTACGCGATGCCGCCACGACGGTCCTCAAGAACGGCAAGGTCCGCGCACTGCTAAACGTCGGTGAATGGGTTTCATGGACGCAAGACGAAGCGCCAAATACGGTGCCGGATCCCTACCCTGACGAATTGCATAACCGGATGACGCTTTCGCCGGACGGCTCGCGGGTTCTCGTTGCGCGGCTGCTACGCACCGTGGGAACGATATGCGTCCGCGGCAGGGGCTGCACGCTTGGCAAGCCTGTCGAAGGCGTGCTTGCGGCGCTGCATGACGTCGCAACCGGGCAACCCGTTTGGACCATCCGCACAACGGCGACCGGCGACCCCGAATACCCGACGCCCGCCATCAGTCCCGATGGACGCCATGCGTTGATCGGCCTGTTTCCGACCGACCGCGCGTATTTTGCCTTGGTATCCATGGAGCGCGGCGAAATCCTGCAGACGATTCCTGCGCCCGGCGGCGCCTACGCCATCGGATTTGCGCGCGACGGGCGGACGGTCTGGGCGCATGCCTACGGCGTGACCGCGCTCTACGACGTCAACCCCGGAAAGTAATCAGAACGCCTTCACCTCACCGCCATCGAGATCGATGGTGGCGCCGTGCAGCCAGCGCCCGCGCGGCGATACGATGAACGACACGAGGCCGGCGACGTCGTCGGTGGTGCCGAGCCGGGTGATGCCGATGTCCTGGCGGTGCCATTCGCGCACCTCGGCCTCGCTGTTGCCGGTGCGCTCCATGTCGGCTTTCACCCGACGTGCAAAGCGCTCGGTGTCGACATAGCTCGGATGGATGCAGTTGACCTGCACGCCGTCGGTCTTGCCGAGATCGGCCAGCGCCTTGGAGAACGCCGCCACCGCGGCATTGACGGAACTGCCGATGGTGAAGCCCGCGGTCGGCACGCGGCCGCTGGTGCCGCCGATCGCGACCACCGAGCCGCCGCTCGCCTTCAACAGCGGCCAGGCGGCGCGCGCGAGCCGCACATGCGCGAAGAATTTGAGCGCATAGCCGTCGGCCCAGTCAGCGTCGGTGAGGGTCAGGAAATCGCCGCGTTTGGTGGTGCCGGCATTGTTCACCAGAATGTCGAGGCGCCCGTAGGTGTTCTGGACCATCTCGGTAAGCGTCGCGGGCGCGGTGTCCTTGCGCAGGTCGATGGCGACGGTCTTGGCCTTGCGGCCGTGCGCGGTAACCGCCGCCGCCGCGTCCTTGAGCGCCGCCTCGTCGGTGCCGGTCAGGACGAGATCGCAGCCCTCCTGCGCCAACGCCACCGCAATGCCGCGCCCGATGCCCCGCGACGACCCGGTCACCAGGGCGACCTTGCCCGCCAGTCCAAGCTCCATCTGAATCCCCGTTATTCCGCCGGCGCCGGCGCCGCGGCTTTCTTCTGCTTGCGGGCGGCCAGATGTTCCTCGAAGCGCTGCACGATGACGAAGAATGCAGGAACGAACAAGACCGCAAGACAGGTTGACGCCAGCATGCCGGAGACCACCGTGATGCCGATCGAGATCCGCGAGTTGGCCCCGGCGCCGGTTGCGAGCACCAGCGGCACCATGCCCAGGATGAAGGCGAACGACGTCATCAGGATGGGACGGAAGCGGGAGCGCGCGCCGCCGATCGCGGACTCGACGATCTCCTTGCCGTCCTGGCGCAGTTCGCGCGCCACCTCGACGATCAGGATCGCGTTCTTGGCCGACAGCGCAATCAGCAGCACGAGCCCGATCTGCACATAGAGGTTATTGCCGAGGGGAACGACGTTCAGCACCGCGACCGGCCCGAGCAAAGCGAGCGGCACCGACAAGATCACTGACAGCGGCGTGAACCAACTCTCATATTGGCCCGCCAGCACGAGATAGACGAGCAGCATCGCCAGGCCGAAGACGACGAACATCTGATTGCCGACGATCTTCTCCTGATAGGACATCGCGGTCCATTCGAAGCCGGCGCCGGGCGGCAGCGTCTTTGCGGCGATCTCCTCCATCAAGGTCATTGCCTGGCCGGTCGAGATGCCGCGCGCCGGCAACCCGATGACGGTCGCCGACGGATAAAGGTTGTAGAGGCTGATCAGCGGCGAGCCGACCGTGGGCTTGATCGTCACCAGCGTGCCGAGCGGGATCATGTCGCCGTTGTTGTTGCGCACGGTCAGCAGGTTGATGTCCTGCGTGCGCAAGCGGAACTGTGAGTCCGCCTGCACGTAGATCTGGAAGGTGCGGCCGAATTTGTTGAACTGATCGACATAGCTGGCGCCGAGATAGCCGCTCAGCGCGTTGAACACCTGATTGATGGTCAGTCCCACCGTCTGGGTCTTCACCCGGTCGACTTCGACGACGTACTGGGGAACCGTCGCACGGTAAGGCGCGATCACGGCTTGCAGGCTCGACTGGCTTGACGCGTTCGTCACCATCGCCTGGACCACGTTCTGCAGCTTGGCGAGGTCGAAGCTCCCGTCGCGTAACTGTACCTGCATGGTCGCGCCGGCGGCGTTGCCAACGCCCTGGATCGGCGGTGGCGGCAGCACCATCACCTTCGCATCCTCGACGACAGTGAGCGACTGGTTGAGCTCGGCGAACAGCGGCAGCAAGCCCTGGGCACGACCGCGCTTCCCCCAATCGTCCAGGATGATGTAGGCGACGCCGGCGCTGGAGAGCGACGACGAGCCGTCGAGCACGGAGACGCCGGCAATGGTGACGACCTGCTCCACGCCCGGGGTCTTGCGCGCGATCTGCTGGACGCGCTCGAGCGCCTTCTGCGTGCGCTCGAGCGAGGAGCCGTCGGGCAATTGCACGGCGGCGAGCAGGTAGCCCTGATCCTCGATCGGCAGGAAGGCGGTCGGAATGCGCGTGAACAGATACCCGATGATGCCGATGAGGACGAGCACCGCCACGACCCAGGCGCCGCTGCGCGCGACGATGCGCTGGATCAGCGCGACGTAGCCGTGCTCGGCCCGCTGGTAGATTTTGTCGAAGCCGCGATAGACGATGTTGCGCTTTTCCAGTGGTACCGTAGGACGAAGCCACAAGGCGCATTGCGTCGGCTTGAGCGTCGCGGCGTTGACCGCGCTGAGCAGCGCGGTCGCGGCGATGACCAGCGCGAATTGCGCGTACATACGGCCGGTCAGCCCCGGCAGGAACGCGGCCGGGATGAACACCGCCATCAGCACCAGCGTGATGCCGATGATCGGGCCGAACAGTTGCTCCATCGCGCGGATCGCGGCGTCGTGGGCGGACATGCCCTTCTCGATATTGTGGGCGGCGCCCTCGACCACGACGATGGCGTCGTCGACAACAATGCCGATCGCCAGCACGAGCGCGAACAGCGTCGACATATTGACCGTGAAGCCCATTGCCGCCATGAGAGCGAACGCGCCGATAATGGTGACCGGCACCGTGGTCGCGGGGACCAGCATCGCGCGCCAGTCCTGCAGGAAGAACAGGATGACGATCAGCACGAGGATGCCGGCTTCAAACAGCGTCTTGTAGACCTCGTTGACCGACGCGCGCACGAATTTCGTGGTGTCGAACGGGATGCCGTAGGTCAGGTCCTGCGGAAACTCGCGCGACAGCTCGCGCATCCGCTTCTGGATCTCGTTGCCGACGTTGAGCGCGTTGGCACCCGGCGACTGGAAGATCGCAAGGCCCGCCGATGGGCGGCCGTCGAGCGTGAACACCTGGCCGTAGGTTTGCGCGCCCAATTCGACGCGGCCGATGTCGCTGACGCGTGTGATGTCGCCGGCGCTGCCGGTCTTGACGATCACGTTGGCGAACTCCTCGGCGTCGTCGAGGCGGCCGTAGATGTTGAGCGTGTATTGGAACGACTGCCCGGAGGGCGCCGGCGGCGCGCCGATCTGGCCCGCCGTCACCTGCTGGCTCTGCTGCTGCAGCGAATTGACCACGTCGCTCGGCTGCAACCCGCGCGCCTGCAATTTCTCGGGATCGAGCCAGATCCGCATGGAGTACTGGCCGGCGCCGAACACGGCGACGTTGCCGACGCCGGGGAGCCGCGAAAGTTCGTCCTTGAGCCGGATGGTCGCGTAGTTCGCGAGATAGAGACTGTCAAAGCTACCCTTGGGCGAAGTCAGCGCGATGATCTGCAGGATCGCCGTCGACTTCTTCTGGGTGACGACGCCCTGCACCTGCACCGCTTGCGGCAGCGACGCGAGCGCGGTCGCGACCCGGTTCTGCACCAGCACCTGCGCGAAGTTGAGGTCGGTGCCGATCTTGAACGTCACCGTGAGCGTGTAGCTGCCGTCGTCGGTGGAGTACGACTGCATGTAGATCATGTCTTCGACGCCGTTGACCTGCTGCTCGATCGGCAGCGCCACCGTGTCGATGACCGTGCGCGCACTGGCGCCCGGGTAGCGGGTCGTGACCTGAACGGTCGGCGGCGTGATATCGGGATATTGCGCGACCGGCAGATTGATCAGCGCCACCAGGCCGATCACCACCATGAGGATGGCGATGACGTTGGCGAGAACCGGGCGCTCGATGAAGAATTTGGAGATCATGGGGCGACCTGAAATCCTGGCACGGGCGCTAGCGAACGGCGGCGGTTTTGTCAGGAGCGGCTTGCGGATCCACCTTCTGGCCGGGGATCGCGCGTAGCAGGCCCGCGATCACCACCCGGTCATTCTCGGTCACGCCCTTGTCGATCACCCGCAGGCTGCCGACCAGCGGGCCGATCTCGACCTTGCGCTGCTCGACGACGTCGTCCTTGCCCACCACCAGCACATAGCGGCCGCCCTGGTCGCTGCCGAGCGCGACGTCGGGAACCAGCAGCGCGGGCTCCTGGACCGGCGACGGGACGCGGACGCGCACGAAGTATCCCGGGAGCAGCACGTTCTTCGGATTCTGCAGCACGCCGCGGACCGCCAGGGTGCCGGTGGTCGTGCTCAGCGTCGGCGCGACGTAGTCGATGGTGCCGACGTGCGGATAATCGGTCTCGTCCTGCAGCGCGACTTCGATCTTGTACTTCATGACGTCGTCACGGGTGGCGCCGCGCTCCGCCAGCGCCGCGCGCACACGGATCACGTCCTGCTCGCTGATGTTGAAGTTCACCCAGATCGGATTGAGCTGCACGATCGTGGCCAGTACGGTCGGTGTGCCGGATCCGCCCACATAAGTGCCGACCGACACCTTGCGCGCCGTCACGACGCCGTCGAACGGCGCCCGCACTTGTGCGTATTCGTAGTTGATCGCGGCGAGGCGCGTGTTGGAGCGCGCGTTATCGAGCGTGGATTTCGCGGAGTCGCGGGTGGCGAGCGCGGAGTCATACGACGCCTGCGTCGTGACCTTCTGCTTGATCAATTCGGCCGAGCGCTCGAACGCCGCCTGCGCCTGGTTGTAGGACGACTCGGCCGCGGTCTCAGAGGCCTGGGCCTGATCGAGCTTCACCTTGTAGGGCTCGAGCTCGATCGTGAACAGAAGATCGCCCTTCTTCACGGGGGCGCCATCCTGATAGTTGATGGTCTCGATGAATCCGTTGACGCGGGCGACCAGGTCGGCCGTATTCACCGCCGCGGTGTTGCCGGTCGCCTCGAGATAGCGCGTGATCGGCTGCTTCACGGGCTTGGTCACCGTGACCTTCGGCAGGGGCGGCGCCACGTACTGGTTGCCCTGGCCGCAGCCGGCCAAAACCACCGCGATCGCCATCGCACCGACGGCAAAGGTGAATTGGGTCCGCATCGACTTGCCACTCCAGAAAATTGCGCGCCGGACGCTAGTGTCCCCGTGCCGGCGCGGCTTGGCAAGCGCAATGGAACTCTGTCCTCAATCGATTGATGACACTAATAAAAATTCAGCCGGCGCCCGAGGGCGCCGGCTGACCCCTTCCCCCGTGTTCCCTCGATATCAGCTGCTCGCGTTCAACACCGTCACAGCGCGGCGGTTCTGCGACCAACACGATATGTCGTTACACACCGCAACCGGGCGCTCCTTGCCGTAGGAGATCGTGCGCATGCGGTGGGTCTGAATTCCGCGCGAGGCGAGATAGTCGCGGACGGCCTGGGCGCGACGCGCCCCGAGCGCGATGTTGTATTCGCGCGTGCCACGTTCGTCGGCATGGCCTTCGATCGTGAACGCGTATTGCGGATAGGCGCGCAGCCACTGCGCCTGCTTCTCCAGCGTCGCGATCGACTGCTGCGTGAGGTCCGTGGAATCGGACTGGAACCACACGCGGTCGCCGACATTCACGACGAAATCTTGCTGACTGCCGGGCGTCGCGGCGCTGGCGTTCGCCAGCGAAGCGTTCTGCTCGGCAGGATTCCTCGCGCAGGCGCCGATGCTCAGCGCCGCAACGAGCAGGCACGCCATGCGCGCCGATCGGAAGCTACAAAGTTCACTCAGCATTCCGGTGCCTCCAGTCTCACTTTGATTACCGGACTAGGGGTAGCAGGCGCCTGGTTAAACGAACGTTCCGTCAACCTTGATGGAGGCTTGCCCCGATCCCTCAAATGCCCCGATACCCCCGAAACCAATCATGGTGGTTAATGTCCGGTGAATACGGCGTGATCAGGGCCAGACGGGAGTTCCACGCAGGCGGAAGCCTCCGTTACCGCAGCAGCGGCGACCATGCGGGATCCGAGCCGAACGCCGGCGTCGGAACGCGCTGTTCATTGCGGCCGGTGACGTCGACGGTAAACAGCTGCGGACCGGAATTGCCGCCCGGATCACGGAAGAACATCAGCACCCGGCCGTTGGGCGCCCAGGTCGGACCCTCATTGTGGAAGCCGTCGGTCAGCGTGCGCTCGCCGGAGCCGTCCGGCTTCATGATGCCGATCGCAAACCGGCCCTGCGCCTGCTTGGTGAAGGCGATGTAGTCGCCGCGCGGCGACCATACCGGCGTCGAGTACGAGCCTTCGCCGAAGCTGATGCGTGTCGCGGGGCCGCCGGTGCCGGCCATCACGTAGATCTGCTGGCGGCCGCCGCGATCGGATTCGAAACAGATCTGCGCGCCGTCCGGCGAATAGGACGGCCCGGTGTCGATCGCCGCGGTGTCGGTGAGTTTCATCGTGGCGCGCGAGCGCAAATCCATCACGAAGATGTTGGAGTTGCCGCCTTGCTGCAGGCTCATGATCACGCGGTGACCGTCGTGCGAGAAGCGCGGCGCGAACGTCATGCCCGGAAAATTGCCGACCACCTCGCGCTGCCCGGTCTCGATGTTGAGCAGGTACACGCGCGGCTGCCCCTGCGCGTACGACATATAGGTGATTTCCTGCGTCGACGGCGAGAAGCGCGGCGTCAGCACGAGATCGTCGCCGCGCGTCAGGTAGCGCACATTGGCGCCGTCCTGATCCATGATCGCCAGCCGCTTGGTGCGCTGATTGCGAGCGCCGGACTCGTCGATGAAGACGATGCGGGTGTCGAAATAACCCATCTCGCCGGTGAGGCGCTGATAGATCTGATCGGAGATGATGTGTGCGAGCCGGCGGTAGTTGTCCGGGCTGGTCGACGTCTGCTGCGCATGCATATGCGCATTCGAAACGACGTCCCACAGCCGGAACTGCGCCGCGACATTGCCGTTGCCCTGCCGCTCCAGGCGACCGGTCACCAGCGCATCGGCGCCGATCTGCTTCCAATCGCCGAAGCGCGGCTGGCGATTGAGATCGGTGATCTTCTCAGGATAGGCCGCCTGATCAACCGGAGCAAATAGCCCGCTGCGTCGCAGGTTCGCGGTGATGATCTGGGTGATGTTGCGGCCCATGCCCGGGTCGGGCACGCCGGGCTCGGTGATGAAATCCGGCAGCGCGATCGGCAGCGGCCGGATCGCGCCTGGCGTAATGGTCAGCTTGGTTTGCGCAACGGCTTCTCGCGGCGCCAATCCCGCCCAGGTGCCGGCCGTGGCGGCTCCCAGCGCGAGCAGCCGACGCCGGGTCAGCAGCGGCGATGAAGGCGACGTGTGTTCGCTCATTGTGACCTTGGTGTGCGTGAGCTCATCAGCCCTAGATCTCGCGCGGATCAAACGTGACCTCGAGGTCTCTCCACGCTTCGTAGTTCTCGGACTTGAGCATCTTGAACGGCGCCCCTCTCGTGACCGCGATGACAGCGCGCTCGCGCGACACCATGTACAACATGCTGCGCCCGGAGCTCGTGACCTCCGGCGGCGCTGCAAGCGTGCCATCACGGTTCAAGCGAATTCGGACCGTGACGATGATCTCTTCAGGGTTGCGTGCCTCGGGCGGGCGCCAGATTTGCCGGAGATACGCCCGCAGCGCGTCGAGTTCGCTCTGGGTGAGCTGCGGCGCCGAGCCGCGCGCGCCGAGCGCAGGCGTGTCGGTGAGCGTCTCGCCGGTCGCCTGCTTGCGCTGCGGATCGCGCCTGTCGATCAGCGCCGCCATCTCCCGAGGATCGAATTTCGGCTGCGGCTGGGACTGTGGCGTCGGCGGACGCTTCGGCGGCGTCGGGACTTTGGCGTCGGCCTTCTTCTGCTCGGATTTCTTGGCGTCGTCCTTCTTGAGCGCATCGGCGATCAGGTCGCGCTTGGGCTCGGCCTTCTTTTTCGCCTCTTCCTTTCTCTTGGGCTCCGGCGGCGCCGGCGGCGGCGTCGCGTCGGTCGAGGCGGTGATTTCCTTCGGCGCGATCTTCGCCGCCGGATTATCGACTGGATTAGGCTGATCGATCTTTTCGACGAACTGCTTCTTGGCTTCCTTGGGCGCCGTCGTCATGCCCTTGGTCACCTGGCTGGTGGTGGTATCGGTGACGATATTGACCGGGATGCTCTCGACCTGGGTCGCCGGCAGGCGCGACGGCGCAAAGCTCACCAGCGCCACGCCCATGACGACGGCGTGGCAGCATGCCGATATGGTCCAGTCGGCCCGCAACGGCTTACCTTTTCTCCTGCTCCGGGATGACCTCGATATTGGCCCCGAATCCCGCGCCCTTGATCCGCCCCAACAGCCGCATCACGTCAGAATAGCAGATTTCCTTATCGCCCCGGAGGTTAACGTTCGGGTCGAGTTCCTTCTCCCCGGATTCCTTGATCGCTTTGATCTTGGCTTCCAGTTCCGCAAAATCGATCGGGCTGTCGCCCAGGTAGTATTCGGCGACGGCGGTGCACGAGCCGCTCGCCTTGCGAGCGGTCACCGTCAATTGCTCGGTCTTCGGTTTGGTCGTGATCGTCGCCTTGGCCTCGGGCAGATCGACCGGGATCGATGACGTCAGCAGCGGCGCCGCGACCATGAAGATGATCAGCAACACCAGCATGACGTCGACCATCGGCGTCACGTTGATCTCGCTGATCACGCCGTGACGCCGGCGGCCCCGGCGCCGGCTCGTTGCAGCAGCGGCCGTCGGCCCGCTCATTGCCATATCTTACCCCTCAGGCCCGCTCGTCGATCTGCCGCGACAGGATCGCCGAGAATTCGTCCGCAAACCCCTCCAGGCGCTGGGCCTGTTTGTTCACTTCGGACGAGAATTTGTTGTAGAAAATCGTCGCTGGTATGGCGGCGATGAGGCCGATTGCCGTTGCGAACAGCGCTTCGGCAATACCCGGCGCGACCACCGCCAGCGACGTGCTCTGCTGTCCCGCGATGGCACGGAAGCTCGTCATGATGCCCCACACGGTGCCGAGCAGCCCGACGAACGGGCCGGCGGAACCGACCGTCGCCAGCACGAGCAGCCGCCGTTCCAGGCGCTCCACCTCGCGCGCGATGGTGACGTCCATCACCTTTTCGATACGCATCTGCAATCCGGCGAACGAGCGCGCCTGGCTTTCGAGGCTGCGCTTCCACTCGCGCATCGCCGCGACGAACAGCGACGCCATCGCATGGGTCGGACGCGAGGACAGCGAGCGATAAAGCTCCTCGAGCGACTGGCCCGACCAGAACGCCTTCTCGAAACTGTCCATCGCGCGGCGCATGCGCGCGTACAGCAGGATCTTGTCGATCGCGATCGCCCAGACCCAGACCGAGGCGACGAGCAGTCCGATCATCACCAGCTTGACGATCAGGTCGGCGTTGTAGAACAGGGCCCAAAGCGACAGGTTGTTGTCGAGCCCAGCGGCGGGATTCATGCGCGATCCTTTCGGCGCTCCGAGATAGTCAGCCGGGGCGGTATGCCGTCGCAGGGAGCAAATGGATGCGACGAGCGGTCGAGCCGAGCACGCCGCCGAAGTCCCGAATTGCACGATGAAATCGAGCCGTCCACCACCGGCACCGCTACGAATTCCCCGCGAAACGTGTCCAAACTAGGGCCTAGAACGACTGCCCGATGCTTAGTGGCGCGCATTGTGGTTAAGGAGCGGTTACCGGTCTGGCAAGTCGTACAGATTGGAATAGTTCGCAAATATTTCCCGAGTTCCTCACAGATGATCCGCGCCATTCGCAGCCTGTCCATCCTGGTCGGCCTGATCGCCAACCTGATCCCGCTCTACGGGGTTCTGTATTGGCAGTGGGACACCTTCCAGCTCCTGATGTTGTACTGGATGGAGACCGTCATCATCGCCTTTTGGACGATCCGGCGGATCGCTCGCCTGCCGCTTCAGGAGTTGGGGACCATCACCGTCAATGGCCGCGTTCAGGCGGCGACCCGGCGGATGCTATGCGGCTTTTTCACCGTCCATGCCGGCATGTTCATCCTGGTCCACCTCGTATTCCTGTGGGTCCTGTTCTCCGGCGAATGGCTCAAGAAGGTGCACGGCTTCGGCAGCTTTTTCGACGAGTTGTTCGTCGCCAACGGGCTCTGGCTGGCGCTGGTCTTCATGTTCGTGTCGGGGTGGATCTCCTATCTCGCCAACGCGTCGGAGGCCTATCCGCGCGCGATGGAGAAAGGGCTGTATCCCAGGAAGAAGATCGTGCCGGGCGAGTCCGGCGACACCGTCGGCTCTGTGGTCGGCGGGCTCTACGTACGTATCGTCGTCATGCAGGTCGCGATCATCGCCGGCGGCATGTTCGCCAACAGCTACGGCTCGATCGCGCCGCTGCTGATCGTCATCGGCCTCAAGACGCTTGCCGACGTGAGCGCGTCAATCCGCGGCGCGCCGTTCAAAGGCGTGACGCTGTCGTCCGGCGACACGTCGGTCACGCGCTGACGCAAGAAGGAACGCCGCCAAAAGAAACGCCGCCCCAAAAAAAACGCCGCCGAAGTCCTGGGGGACATCGGCGGCGCGAATTGCGCTGATCGGTTACGGCGCGATCAGGATTGCGGCGACGGCGGCGGGTTGGACCCGGACTGGTTCCGGCGCTCGGCCATGAACTGGTCGAACTCGGTCTTGTCGCGGGCGAAGCGCAGGCGCTCCAGGAATTCCTTGAACTCGCGCTGCTCGTCCTCGAGGCGTCGCAGCGTCTCGGTGCGGTACTCGTCAAAGGCATGGTTGCCGCTCGTCGGCCGGAACCAGTCGGACCGATCAAACGGGCTACGCCCCTGATGACGGCTCTCACCTCGTCTCCAACAGCTCATGCGTCCGCTCCATACGACATAGGCCAGGATCGACAGACCCACCGGCCACCACAGGAAGAATCCAAGGACCATCAGCGCGATCCATGCGCCCATGCCCCATTGATCAAGTTTGACCTCAGCATTCGCGATCGTCGTCATGTGCACCCTCGGGGTTACTGCCTTTTGGCCCGTGAATGTTAATTACATTTACATAGCTAGTGGAGGTCTTCCCGGCTGTCAAGCGGGCGCGTGCGTAGCGGGCGCGTGCGGGCCCAAAGGTAGGAAGCCCGCCCGCTTTCGGAATGGGCTCCCCCTGGAATTTTGAGCGATTGATTTGAGGCCGGAATCTCAGGGGTTGGGCGAGGGCCCGCCCGGGAGACCGAGCCCGCGCAGATAGATCAGGGTGGCGGCCTCCAGCAGCTCTTCGGGCGTCATCGGCAGCGGCCGCCTCCCGGGGTCGCCGCGGCCGAACAGCGACGCGATGCCATGCGCGGTCGCCCAGATGTGCAGCGCCATCATCATCGAGGGTGGACGTTTCGACCCCGGCAAGGTCGCGACCAGCTTCTCGGCTGCGTTGCGCAGCACCGCAAAGGCGCGGTCGCCGCTCTCGCGCAGCTCCGGATTGGCGTCGACCGGAATACCGGCTTCGAACATCGCCGAGTAATAGGCGGGCTCGGTGCGCGCGAAGGCGAGATAGGCTTTGCCGAGACGGTCGAACGCCGTCATCGGATCGGGGCGACCGTCGTTCCAGGCTTTCGCGAGCGCCGCCTCGAATTGCTGGAAGCCGCGCAGCGCGATGTTCGCCAGCAGCTCGTCACGATCGCGGAAGTGCCGATAGGGCGCCGCGGGGCTGACGCCGGCCCAGCGGGCGGCCTCCGCAAACGTGAATCCGGCCGGGCCTTTTTTGGCAATGAGCTCCAGCGCCGCGCGCAGCAGCGCCTCTTTCAGGTTGCCGTGGTGGTAGCCACGGGGCCCGGATCGGCCGCCATCTTTGGACCAGCTCATGTGAATGGTCCTTACATGACCACCGGCGCCGCGTCGACAGCGGCGGGCCGATCCATCGGCGAATGGCGGGGGAGAATGGCTGGCTCAGGCCTGCGGTCGCGCTTCCTGATCGGCGCGCATCGCGACACGCAGCGCCTTCGGGATCGGGCGCGCGCGGCCGCCGGAGACGAACGCCACCTTCACATGGGCGTCGATCATGACCTCGTCCCCGCGCAGAACCTGTTGATGCAAGGTGATGGAGGCGCCCCGCACTTCCTCGGTTTCGGTCACCACTTCAAGCACGTCGTCCATGCGCGCGGGCTTCAAGAACTCGATCTGCATCGTGCGCACCACGAACGCGAAGCCCGGCGCCTCGCGCTCGGTTTCTTCAAACAGCGCGCGCTGGTCGGCGCCGAGCAGCCGCAGATAGTTGGTGCGGCCGCGCTCCATGAAGCGCAGGTAACTCGCATGATAAACCGCGCCGGAAAAATCCGTGTCCTCGTAATAGACCCGCACCGTCATGTAATGCCGGCCGTCGCGGATCTCGCCGTCGAGCGCGCTCATCGCCACGGAACCTTCTGCTCGATCGCAGTCTCCCAGTTCTTGCCGTCGAACTGCTTGATCGTCAGCGTTGCAACATCGACACCGTCGAGGCAGTGCACGTTGACGTCGATCTTGTCCGGATCGGAGCGCGGCACGTAGAACGAATGGATGCCGCACACCTTGCAGAAGGTGTGCTTCGCCGTACCGGTGTTGAACTGGTAAGTCGAAAGATCGTCCTTGCCGCTGATCAATTCGAACTGCTCGGGCGGCACGATCAAATGCAGGAAGCCCTTCTTGTTGCAGATCGAGCAGTTGCAATAGGTGACGCCGTCGAGATCGGCGGTCACGCGAAAGCGCACCCGACCGCAATGGCAGCCGCCTTCGAATGTCTTCATCGTCCGGAGCCTGCGGTATGTACGGCATTTCCACTGTCATGCGCGGGCTTGACCCGCGCATCCATCTTCTTGCGACGAAGATGGATTGCCGGGTCTCGCCGCTACGCGGCGGCCCGGCAATGACGAACGATTGTTCGTATACCGATTTTAGCGCACAGCAACAACGCACGCCTTAGCTTGCGGCATTTCCCTACGCCGCCCGCTCGCCGGTGATCGACACCAGCACGATCTCGGGCGGCACGCCGAAGCGCACCGGCGCGATGCTGCATCCGAGGCCGCCCGACACGATCAAATCACACTGCTCGCGGACATGGCCATAGGCGTAGCGGTTGCCGTAGCGCGAGGGAACGACCGGCGACCAGCCGAACAGCCGTACCTGCCCGCCATGGGTGTGACCGCTCATCACCAGCGACACCCGATCCGGCACCCGCGGCATGATGTCGGGCTCGTGCGCGAGCAGGACGATGGGATCGCCGTCCGGCACTTTGCGCAGCGTCGCATCGAGATCGTCGACGCCGATTCTGCGACCGGGAAAACGGTGGCGCGTCACCTGGAAGGCAAGCTGATCGCCTAGTCCGGCCAGCCAAAACGAACGCCCTGACTTCGTCAGCCGGACCACGTCGTTTTCGTAAACGGGAACGCCGGCGCGCTCGAGCGCGACGCGGCCGAAGGTCGGACCGTGGCCATTCGTTTGCGCGGCCCGGTCTTCCCACCATTCGTGATTGCCGAGGATGGCATGGACACCCAGCGGCGCCTGGAGCCCCGCCAGCGCCTCCGACCATTCGCCGGAAGAAACGTCGCCGGTGCGGTAGTCACGCATTCCGGCAACGTAGTCGCCGAGCAGCACGATCAGATCGGGCTTAAGCGCATTGGTCTGGCGCACGATCGAGCGGATGCGCTCGACGTCCATCCAGGGCTTGCAGGCATGGATATCCGCAAGGGCCGCGATCGTGAGCGGAAGGTCGTCGGGCCAGCGTGGCAGCTTAAGGTCGTAGCGGGTGACCCGCTGGCGCCAGAGCGGCTCGACGACGACCGCATAGGCCGACGTCGCCACACCGACGATACCGAGCGAGAGCAGCCATTGCAGGAAACGACGTCGCGAAATCATGCGGTGGTGAGGGTGGGATCAGACGATGTGGCGCGGCCCAATGATCGCGTCGAGGCGGGCTTTCACGTCATCGGGCTTGCGCGAATACCACACGCCGCCGAGAAGCGCGAGGAATCGCGGATCGGCAGCAGCCTCGCGTTCGATCCTGTCGATCACCGGCATGTCGATCACGTCCTCCAGCAGCCCCGCCGCGAGCACCGACAGCAGGAACGGGTTGGTCTCGACCTTGAGTACGGCGACAACAAGGTCGAGGGCCGAATCCGGATCGTACTCGATCAATTCGCGTTGATAATCCTGGAACGCCGACCAGTTGGCGTCATGATCCTTGAACGGCTTGTCGGTCTGCTCGATCCATACACGGGCGAGCTCATCGATCGACAGCGCGTCGAAATCGACCGGCGCGTTGCGGGACTTGTGGGCCTCCTGATCGGCCTGGAACAGCTCGATGTCGGCGACCGCCGTGAGACGTTCCTCGAGCGCCTTGTCGCCCGTCCACCAGCAGCCGCCGCCGAGCAGCCAGCGCAGCGCGGCGTTGTCGGGGGCATCGGCCTCGATCCGATCGACCAGCGTTGCACCATGGGCGTGAATGAGCGTCGACATCACATCGTCGAGGCGCAGCCGCACCGACATATCGGTTTCAGCCGCCAGCACCGCAAGCACCATGTCGTAGGCGCGCGCCGGCGACTGGTGCGGAAGGCTGCTGAAATAGCGGGTTGCCGTCCACGTCGCCTCGGTTTGCGCCCTGACGCTGACGAACTGGACCGTGCGCCAGCGCGTCGCCAGCTCGGCGATAGGCATCGCATCGAGCGCCGCGTGCGCGTCATCAGCCCCATCAGGTCCGGGAATGGCCATGGTCGCGGCCGTCATTGCATCGTCGATGAAGCTCACCCTCGGTCCTCGCACGCTCGAAAGCCGGCTCGATCGAGCCGGCATCATCAGGTCTGTGTTGATTGGTCAGATCCTGGCGGCGGATGGTTCAAACGCGTTCAGGTTCCGGGGCGGACAATATGTACCGGCCGGCGGCCTTACGGCACGGGGCACCCGAGGTCAGGGCTGCTGATGGCGCTGGAAATGCATTGGCGTGCAACCGGCCCGGGCGAGCAGGTGCTTTTCCTGCAAGGCCCGGATTCTGCAAGACCTCAAGCCCGCCTAGTCGTCACCCTGTCCGAACAATCCGAACTGCGACGCGTCGCGCGAAGGCTCGGCCAGCCCGAGGTGGCGATACGCGTGGCCGGTCAGCAATCGTCCGCGCGGCGTTCTCTGCACGAAGCCCTTCTGGATCAGGTACGGCTCGATGATCTCTTCGATCGCATCGCGTGGTTCGGACAGCGCCGCCGCGATGGTCTCGATGCCGACCGGCCCGCCGCCGTAGTTCTCGGCGATCAAGACCAGGTAGCGCCGGTCCATCGCGTCGAGTCCCGCCTTATCGACCTCGAGCGCGCCGAGGGCGCGGTCGGCGACGGCGCGGTCGATCGAACTCGCGTCGGCGACCGCAGCAAAATCGCGCACGCGGCGCAGCAGGCGGCCGGCGATCCGCGGCGTGCCACGGGCGCGCCGCGCGATCTCGTTGGCGCCATCGGGCGTCATGCCGATGCCCAGCACGCGCGCGCCGCGGTTGACGATGTCCTCCAGCTCGGCCTCGGTATAGAAGTTGAGCCGGATCGGGATGCCGAAGCGGTCGCGCAGCGGATTGGTGAGCAGGCCCGCCCGCGTGGTGGCGCCGACCAGCGTGAACGGCGCGAGATCGATCTTCACCGAACGCGCCGCGGGCCCTTCACCGATGATGAGATCGAGCTGAAAATCCTCCATCGCCGGATAGAGGATTTCCTCCACCGCGGGATTGAGCCGGTGAATCTCATCGATGAACAGGACGTCGCGCTCTTCCAGATTGGTGAGCAGCGCCGCGAGGTCGCCGGCCTTGGCGATCACTGGTCCCGACGTCGACCGGAAGCCGACGCCGAGTTCACGCGAGACGATCTGCGCCAGCGTGGTCTTGCCGAGTCCGGGCGGACCGACGAACAGCACGTGATCGAGCGCCTCTTTGCGCTTGCGGGCGGCCTCGATGAACACGCTGAGATTGGCGCGCGCCTGCTGCTGACCGATGAATTCGGAAAGACGTTGCGGACGAAGCGACGCGTCCGCGGCGTCGTCGTCACGACGTTCGGGGGTCACGAGCCGGGACGGCGGGCTCATGCAATGGTTCCGTTCATCCCAAGAAGATCAACCAAGAGAATCAACCGACCAGATGATCCAGCGCCTTCGAGAGCTCAGAATATTCTCTCTGCTTCAGCAGACCGGGCGCGTGAATCGTTTCGTTCACGTATTCAACCATGCGCGCGTGGCCCGCGATACACGTTTCGAGCCGCCGCAACAACTCATTTGCGTCTGCGGCGGCGAGCTGCGGCAGAAACAGCTTGGACGCCGCATAAGGGACCGCGCTGCTGCAGACCGGAACCATCCCCGCCGACAGGTAGTCGACGAGCTTGATATCGGACTTCGCATCGAAGTACCGCTGCGCCGCCGGCGGCAAGTCCGACGGGAGCGGCGCGATGCCGATCGCGCCCGCGCAGGATTGCAGGAACTCGCGGTAGGAGGTGAAATCCAGATGGCTGATGTGCCGGCGGCGGTCAAACTTCGCCGCCAATCTGTCGTCGAAGCGGCCGATCAGGATTCCCTCGTAGCCCGCCCGATTCACCAGCCCCGCAAGGTCGTCCATGAAGTTGGGATACGCGTCGAGATAGAACGGCAGATCGCCAGACGTCCAGATCACCTGCTTGCGGGGCGCGCGCTGCGCGGGCGGAGCGGCGTTCGCGCATCCATTGCCGAGCACGACGATTTCGCCCGGCAGCGACGGGACATCCTCGCGCAGGTTCGCGGCCAGCCGCTCGGTGGCGACCGTGACCGCCTTGGCATGCTGGAGGCACCAGTCGAGGCGCACCCGGTTGCGCCGCTTCATCGTCATCACGAAATCGGGAATCGAGGTAATGAGATCGTCGACGTCGTAGACGATGGGAACGTGCGCGTGCTTCTTCAGAAACCTGAATTGCGCCGTCGACACGTTGCGCTGGCACCAGATGTGCGTGAAGGCATACGAGTTCAGCGGATTGCTCATCACCATCGAACGGTCGACGGACTGATAGTCGGCGATCACGCCGCGCGCGAGCAGTGCATTCAGAAACGGCTTTATCCGGACTTCACCCTGAAAGCTGTCGCAGTACAGCGCGAGGATGGCCGGGCGACGGGCATCACGGGCGTAAAAAAATGGATGGCTTCTAAAAAACACCAGCGAATTCCATTGGCCACATCGCTGGTGCGGTAGCTTACTTGTTATCGGCTCGCAAGGCTTCGACGTCGTGAAGCCAATCCACACGTAACCGTCGCGCGTTGCTACGGGCCCAGGTTCCGCAAATCGTCTGCCGACGACAACCGGCAGGAACGATACCGGGCTCTTCCACCACAGGCTGTCCGGAATTGGTAGCTCGCTACGACCGCGCCAATTCCTTCAGCCCGAGCCGGATCAATCTGGCCGCGTCCGTGCCTTCGCCTGCCTCACGCGCCGCCGCGGCGATGGCGGCGGCGGCCTGCGGCTGGCCATAACCGAGATTGACCAGCGCCGAAACCGCGTCGGCGACCGGCTGTGGCGCGCGCCTGTCGTCAACTTGGCCGGACAATCGCACCACCGCCGGATCGAGATCGGCATAGGCCGGCGCTTTATCCTTCAGTTCGGTGACGATGCGCTCGGCGACCTTCGGCCCAACGCCCGGCGTGCGCGCGACCGTCGCCTTGTCGCGCAGGGCGATAGCGGACGCGAGCTCCGCGGGCTTGAGCGTCCCCAGCACCGACAACGCGACCCTGGCGCCGACGCCCTGCACCGTCTGCAACAGGCGAAACCATTCTCGCTCCACGTCGCTGGTGAAGCCGAACAGCCGGATCTGGTCTTCGCGCACATAGGTCTCGATCGAGAGCACCGCCGGCTGGCCGCTCGCCGGCAGTTCCTGCAGCGTGCGCGCCGAGCACTGCACCTGATAGCCGACGCCGCCGACGTCAAGGATCACGAAATCCTCGCCATAGGTGTCGACGATACCCTTGAGCTTGCCGATCATCACAACGTCCCGGTGCGGCGCTTGCCGATGCGGCCACGAACAGGCCTAACTATCGCGCGCCGGGCGCATGGTACGAGATTCGCCTGCCGCAGGGAGGGCCAAGATGACCGAAAACGTGCTTGCGCCATTCGCCGACGCCTGGAAGGTGCTCGACCCGCAGGTCGCCTTCGTGCTGTCGATCATTTATTCCCGGGCGATCAAGCAGGGCATCAAGCCGCTCAACGAGATGCCCCCGGCCGAGGCGCGGGAAATCGTCAAGCTGATGCAGTTCTACCTCGGCGCCGGCGCGCCGGCGATCCCGCACATCGAGGAGCGCACGATCGAGGCCGCCAGCGGCCCGATCCGCGTCCGGCTCTATGATCCGGGAAGCCCAGCGCCCTCGCCCGCCGTCGTCTTCCTGCACGGCGGCGGCTGGATGCTGTGCAACATCGACATCTACGACGGCGTCGCGCGCCAGCTCGCCAAGCGCTCCGGGCTGCGCGTCGTCAGCGTCGACTACGCACTCGCCCCCGAGCATCCGTTCCCGATTCCGCTCGACGACTGCGTCGCCGCCGTGCGCTGGCTGCTCGCCAACGGCACGACATTCGGCATCGATCCGGCGCGCGTTGCGATCGCGGGCGATTCCGCAGGCGCCAATCTCGCGCTCGCGACTTGCCTGAAGCTGCGCGAATCCGGCGCGATCCCGCTGCGCGGCGCCGCGCTGGTCTACGGCTGCTACTCGCCCGCCATGGACACGCTGTCGACCCGCGCCTATGGCCACGGCGAATACCTGATCTCCAAGCCCGAGATGGAATGGTACTGGGCCAATTACGCGCAGACCGACGCAGACCGGCGCAATCCGCTGGCCGCGCCGCTGCTGGCCGACCTCAAGGGATTGCCGCCGCTCTATCTGGCCGCCGGCGAATGCGACGTGCTGCGCGACGACTCCGAGCAACTCGCGGCGCGCGCCAAGCGCGCAGGCGTCGAGACCGAATTCCGGGAGTGGAAAGGGATGATCCACTGCTGCCTCAACCTGACCGGATGGATCGACGCCATGGGCCCCGAATTCGACCGGATCGGCGCCTTCCTGCGGCGCGTGACGGCGGGAAGCTAGCGCGCCGCAGCCGCCGCGACCTTCAGCGCGACGCTCTGCCGGTGATGCGCGTGACAGATCGCGATCGCCAGCGCGTCGGCGGCGTCGTGGGTCTTGGGATCGGCCTTCGGCAGCAGCACGCCGAGCATCACCCGAATCTGCGCCTTCTCGGCATGGCCGGCGCCGACGATGGTCTTCTTCACGAGATTGGGCGCGTATTCCGCGACCGGCAGCCCGGCGATCGCCGGCACCAGCAGCGCGATGCCGCGCGCCTGCCCGAGCTTGAGCGTCGCCGACGCATCCTTGTTGACGAAGGTCGCCTCGACCGCCGCTTCGTCGGGGAAATGCTCGGAGACCACCCGCTGCAGCCCGTCGTGGATAGTGACCAGCCGCTCCGCCAGCGACGCTTTGTCGTCAGTCGACACTGAGCCGCAGGCGAGGAAACCCAAGCGATTGCCTTCGATCAAAACCACGCCCCAGCCGGTGCGGCGGAGCCCCGGATCGATCCCCAGGATGCGAATCGCTCGTCCCATGATGCGACGTTGATAGCGCCGAGGCGTTACCAATCCTAGTGTGTCGCCGAGAGCGCTGGTAAGGAATTGTCCCGTCAACGCAAACCCCGGCGAACCGTGATCGAACTGCCCGACAGCGCGACGTGGGTCGCGACCTTCGCGGACCCGCGCACCTATGCGGCGATGGCGGTATCGCTGCTGGCAGGCGCGGTGCGCGGCTTTTCCGGATTCGGCTCGGCGCTGATCTTCGTGCCGCTGATGAGCACGATCTACGATCCGCGCACCGCCGCCGGCACCTTCCTGCTGATCGATTTCGCGGTCGGGCTCACGGTGCTGCCGACGGTATGGCGCGAGGCGCACTGGCGCGACGTGTTCCCGCTCGCGGCGGCAGCCGTTATCGCCGCGCAATTCGGCGCGCTGATCCTGATCTATACGGACGCCATCACCTTACGCTGGGGCATCGCCATCGTGGTGCTGATCCTGCTCGCGGTGCTGATGTCCGGCTGGCGCTATCACGGAAGGCCGACGCTGCCGGTGACACTCGGCGTCGGCGCGCTCGCGGGCAGCCTCGGCGGCGCGATCCAGATCGTCGGGCCGCCGGTGATCGTCTACTGGCTCGGCAGCTCGTCGAGTCACGCGGTCGTGCGCGCCAACCTGAACGCGTTTTTCGCCGTGTTCGCGATCGCGCTGTTCGTGACCTACGTCATCCGCGGCCTGCTGCCGATGCATGTGGTCGTACTGGCGGTGCTGATCGGGCCGTTGCAGGTGCTGGCGCTGAAGAGCGGAACACGGCTGTT
>Ga0075430_100000066_pt1 | contig 56729 bp, 43 predicted proteins | sample RhiMetdeltSRZDD4_FD_75294 | JGI IMG/M metagenome (GOLD analysis project Ga0075430, IMG submission 75294) | Populus rhizosphere microbial communities from Tennessee, USA - Rhizosphere MetaG P. deltoides SRZDD4 | ecosystem: Host-associated > Plants > Roots > Rhizosphere > Soil | place: USA... | reverse complement strand
CGCGGCGCGACCCGCGACGAGATCATCGAGACGATCCTGCAATGCGCGCCGTATATCGGCTTCCCGAAGACCAATCACGCGCTCAAGGCGGCCAAGGAGGTGTTCGATCAATGGGAAGCGAAGAAGGAGGATTGGAAACCGGTCTGATCCCGCGCGCCGATCAGCGCGGCCCGACCGTGCGTCGTCCCGCTTCCGTCATGATGGCCGCGGTCGGGGCGAGGTGGTCACGGCATTCATCGAGGTCGACGGGCAGGCGCCGCCGCCAGTTCGGATGCTCGTCGACCGTGCCGGGCACGTTGACCTGCTCGGTCAGGCCGAGCACGTCTTCCATCGTCACCACCAGAATGCGCGATGGGGTGCTGGCGATGAAGCGCGTCACCGACGGATAGTCGACCACCGGCAACCCCCGCCATGCCATTGCGCGATGCAACGCATCCAGCGCAGCGGCGCGATCGGCGTCGGTCTCGCCGGGATCGATGCCGAGCGCGCGTTTCACACCGAGGTCGTGACTCGAGGTCCATCCGGGGAATGTCGGCAGGTCGTGGGTACCAAACGTTACCAGCGCATTCTCCCGATAGAGATCAGGAGAGATGAAGCCGCCGTCGTCGGCGCGCTCGAACAGCATCACGTGGTATGACCAGAGCCCCCACGATGCGAGCGTCTCGCGAAACCCTGGCGGCACGGTGCCGAGATCTTCGCCGATGACGATGCATTTGCTTTTCACACTTTCGTCGGCGGCTGCCGCGAGCAACGGCTCGAACGGAAACCGGACATAGGCGCCCTGATCGGCCGGCACGCCGTTCGGGACAAGATAGAGCCGCTTGAGCCCCAGCACATGGTCGAGCCGGATCGCGCCGGCATATTGCATCGATGCGCGCAGCAACGCGCGGAATGGGTCGCAGTTGGTTGCGATCAGCGCTGCGGGATTGACGCCCGCCAGTCCCCAGCGTTGCCCTTGCGTGTTGAGTGCGTCCGGCGGCGCGCCGATTTCGATGCTCGGCAGGTAGACGTCCTGGTCGCTCCAGGCGTCGAAGCCGTCCGGCCGCACGCCGACCGCCATGTCGAGATAAAGTCCGATCGGTAATCCAGCGTGCTGGGCGAGGTCGCGGCAGGCGGCCAATTGCTGGTGCGCGATCCACTGCAGGAATTCGACGAACGCAAGCAGCTCCGCATCGGATGCGCGCAATGCTACGAGCGCATCCGGCGTCGGCTTCCGCCATTCGAGCGGCCATTGCCACCATGGCTGCTGGAAACGACGGCGCAGCACCTCGAAGGCGGCGTAGGCTTCGAGCCTGTCCCCTCGCTGCTGCCGAAAAGCCGCGAACTGTTGCCGGCGCTCGTCGGTGCCATTCTTGCGAAAGTTTTCGTGGGCGAGCGTGAGCGCCGCCATCTTGATGCGCGCGACATTCGCGTAGTCGACGAGTTCCTGTTTGCGGAGCACTTCGATCTCGCTCTCGAATTGTCCGCGCGCCGCTTGCGGGAATTCGGGGATCGACTCGACGTCGATATAGAGCGGATTAAGGAAGTGCCGGCTGTTCGGATAATACGGACTGGCTTCGTTGGGCCGGTCGTCGAACAGCGCATGCAGCGGGTTGAGCCCGATCGCGGACGCGCCGAGCGCTCCGGCGATCTCGATCAAGTCCGCGAGGTCGCTGAAATCGCCGTGCCCCCAGTTGTGGCGCGACCGGATGCCGTAGAGCTGCACTGCGACAGCCCAGGATCGACGCCCGAGGCTGTCGTCGCCCTGGTAAGCGGCCTGGTGGTTAACGGCCTGCGGCGCCTGCGGCCCGGGCGCGCCGTCGGTTGCGCCGATCGCGTCGAGGACGCGCGCCAGCACGGCCGGATCGACCGTCCAATGGCGGCCGAGCCCGTCGTGGTGCTGGGTTTCGATGCCCCACTGCGCCGCCCGTTCGAAAACGCCGTCCATGTCGGGGAAGCTCCGGTCGGCGCTCGCATGCGCGTGCACGCATATTAAGCACCACAATGCCCTTCGATATTGCTATCTCAGAGCGATGTTCTATTTGGTCCCGGGCTCTCAAATCTTGCGCTGCGCGTTGAGGGTTTTCAATCAAATTCGAAGCGGCGCGAGGCCGGGCGCATGAAGGCGCTCTCCGCCGAAGCGGTTGCCGTGATCGAGGGGCGCCACGCCGACCCGTTCCGGTACCTCGGCCCTCATGCCGAGGATGGCGTCCCGGTCATTCGCGCGTATCTTCCGGGTGCCACGCAGGTCGCTGTGATCGGCGATCAGGGCGACGAATCTGTTTTGAAATGCATTCACGAGACCGGGCTGTTCGCGGGCCCCCGTCCGCATGGGATGGCGGCGTACCGCCTGCGCGTGCATTTTGGCGAGACTGTCGTCGAACTCGATGACTCTTATCGCTTTCCGCCGGTTCTCTCCGATCTCGATCTCTATCTGCTGGGCGAGGGCACGCATCTCGCGCTCTACGACAAGCTCGGCGCGCACCCGATCGTGCACGAGGGCGTAGCCGGCGTCGTCTTCGCGGTGTTTGCACCGAACGCGCGGCGGGTGAGCGTCGTCGGTGATTTCAACAACTGGGATGGCCGGCGCCACTCCATGCGCGTGCGCGGGAATGGGTTCTGGGAAATCTTCGTGCCGGCTGCCGCTGCCGGCGACAAATACAAGTTCGAGATCCTGGGCGCCGACGGCGTCTTGCTGCCGCTCAAGTCGGATCCGATGGCGCTGTCCGCCGAGGTGCGCCCGAAGACGGCGTCAGTCGTGGTCGATGCGCACAGTATAGAGTGTCCGTCCGAGCCGCCGCCCGACTGCAATTCCCGGAATGCGCCGATCTCGATTTATGAGGTGCATCTCGGCTCATGGCGGCGCGCCGGCGATGAGCACCGTTGGCTGACTTACCGCGAACTGGCCGAGCAGCTTCCGGCCTATGTGCGCGATCTCGGCTTTACCCATGTGGAATTCCTGCCAGTCAGCGAGCATCCCTTCGACGGCTCCTGGGGCTATCAGCCGACCGGAATGTTCGCGCCGACCAGCCGGTTCGGCAGCCCGGCCGATTTTGCGGCGCTCGTCGACGCCTGTCATCGCGCCGGCCTCGGCGTCATCCTCGACTGGGTGCCCGGCCATTTCCCGGACGATGGGCATGGACTTGCGTGTTTCGACGGCACGGCGCTCTACGAGCACGCCGATCCGAACCAGGGCAGACACCTCGATTGGGGCACGCTGATCTACAATCACGGGCGTACCGAAGTCGCTAATTTCCTGCTCGCGAGCGCGCTGTTCTGGTTCGATCGCTATCGGATCGACGGCCTGCGTGTCGATGCAGTCGCCTCGATGCTCTATCTCGATTACAGCCGGCCAGCCGGCGGGTGGATACCGAACAAGTTCGGCGGCCGCGAGAATCTGGACGCGATCGCGTTCCTGCGCCGCTTCAATACCGAAGTGTTCGGGCGCTTTCCGCACGCGACCACGGCGGCGGAGGAATCCACCGCCTGGCCGATGGTGTCACGCCCGGTCGATATCGGCGGGCTCGGCTTCGGCTACAAGTGGAACATGGGATGGATGAACGACACCCTGGACTATATCGCCAAGGACCCGATCTACCGGAAGCATCATCACCAGCAGATCACGTTCGGGCTGCTCTATGCCTTCACCGAAAACTTCATCCTGCCGCTGTCTCATGACGAGGTCGTGCACGGCAAGCGCTCGATCCTCGGCCGCATGCCGGGAGACGACTGGCAGCGGTTCGCCAACGTGCGCGCCTACTACGCCTTCATGTTCGGTCATCCCGGCAAGAAGCTCTTGTTTATGGGCAACGAGTTCGCGCAGGAGCGCGAATGGCGGCACGATCATTCGCTCGACTGGCATCTGCTCGATGCGCCGCGGCATGCGGGCATCCAGGCGCTGGTGCGCGACCTCAATCGGCTTTATCGCGCTGTTCCGGCGCTGCATCAGCTCGATTGCGAGGACGCTGGATTCGAATGGTTGGTGCTCGACGACGTCGACAATAGCGTTTTTGCGTGGCTGCGTAAGGGCAGGGACGAGCACGAGCGTTGCATCGTGGTCGTCAATTTCACGCCGCAGACCCACCGCGACTATCGCGTCCCGGTGCCGTTCTCCGGCGCCTGGCGCGAGGCGCTCAATACCGATGCTGCCGTCTACGGCGGTAGCGACACCGGCAACGCGGGATACGTGACCACGCGCGCGGGCGATGGCGGGAACGAGTTGCGCCTGACCGTTCCGCCGCTGGCGGCGATCTATCTGGTGCTGGAGCACTAGCATGCGGCTCTCCGCCGGTACGCCTCATCTGCTAGGCGCGACCGTTGACGGTCGCGGAACGAACTTCGCGCTGTTCTCCGCGCACGCCGAGAAGGTCGAGTTGTGCCTGTTTGACCACACAAACGGCCGCGAACTCCAGCGCATCGCCTTGCCGGAGCGCACTGGTGACGTGTGGCACGGGCATCTCGCCGAGGTCGCCGCAGGGCAGCACTACGGCTACCGGGTCCACGGGCCGTATGAGCCCAAGCACGGGCATCGCTTCAATTCCAACAAGCTGCTGCTCGATCCCTATGCCAGGCAGATCGCGGGACAATTGGTCGCCAGCGATCTGCACTACGGCTTCCAATTCGACAGCGCCCGCGAGGACCTGTCGTTCGATCGCCGCGACAATGCTGCTTTCATGCCGAAGGCGGTGGTGACATCAGCGCCCGGCACGGTGAACAAAGCATCGCAGCCGCTGGTCGCGTGGGAAGACACCATCATCTATGAGGCGCATGTCAAAGGCCTTACGCAACTGCGGCAGGACATTCCGGTGGAGCTGCGCGGCACGTTCGGCGGCCTGTGTGCGCCCGCGATGATCGACCACCTCCGGCGTCTCGGCGTGACCACGATCGAATTGCTGCCGATCCATACGTTTGTCGACGAGCCGTTCCTGACCACGCGTGGGCTCCGCAACTTCTGGGGCTATAACACGCTGAGCTTCTTCACCGCGGATCAGCGCTACGGCACGCTCGATCGCTTCCGTGAGACGGTCGCGCGCCTGCACGATGCCGGCATCGAGGTCATCCTCGACGTAGTCTATAACCACACCGCCGAGGGCGATCAGCTCGGCCGTACGCTGAGCTTCCGCGGTATCGACAACGCGTCGTACTACTGGCTCAAGCCTGACGAGCCGCGGTTCTACGAGAATTTCACCGGCTGTGGCAACGCGCTGAACCTGTCGCATCCGATGGTGCTGCGGATGGTGGTGGACTCGCTGCGCCATTGGGTCGAAAGCTGCGATGTCGATGGCTTCCGCTTCGACTTGGCGACCACGCTGGCGCGCGGGCCGCATGGCTTCGAGAGCCATGCGCTATTCTTTCAGGCGATCTGGTCCGATCCCGTCCTCGCCAAGGTCAAGCTGATCGCGGAGCCGTGGGACATCGGCCCCGGCGGCTACCGGGTCGGTGCGTTCCCGCCGGAGTGGTCGGAATGGAACGACGCGTTCCGCCGCACGCTGCGCCGCTACTGGGCCGGCGAGGGCGATCTGATCGGGGAGATGGCGACGCGGATGACCGGCTCCGCCGATATCTTCGAGCATCACCGGCGCACGCCGCGCGCCAGCATCAACCACGTGACCGTGCACGACGGCTTCACGCTCGCCGATCTCGTGAGCTACGAGCGCAAACACAACGACGCCAATCGTGAGGACAATCGCGACGGCTCGGACCTCAACATCAGCACCAATGGCGGCGTCGAAGGCCCGACAGCCGATGCTGGGATAGCTGCCGCTAGGCAGAAGCTCCGCCGCAATTTCCTTGCGTCGTTGTTGCTGGCGCATGGCGTGCCGCTCATTTTGGCCGGCGACGAAGTCGGCAACAGCCAGGGAGGCAACAACAACGCTTATTGCCAGGACAACGAGATCGGCTGGATCGACTGGTCCTGCCTCGGCCGCGGCGGCGAGGACATGACCGCGCTCATCGGGCAGGTGGCGCAGCTACGCAAGCAATTTCCCCAGTTGCGTGGACGAAGCTGGCTCGTCGGCGAGCGCGCTGACGGAAAGCACGATGTGCGCTGGCTGACGCCCGATGCGACTGAGATGACGGATCAGGACTGGGATTTTCCGAACGGGCGCTTCCTGTCATACGTGCTAAGCGCGAACGAAAGCAGCCGGCCGCCGGTCTATCTCGTGCTCAATGCGGCGCCGGAGACGATCGAGTTCACGCTGCCGGCCGTATCGGCGATCACGCATTGGACGAAAGAACTCGATACGTCGTTCAATGCACCGACGCGTGAAACCCATGCCGCCGGCGCGCGGCTGACGGCCACCGGCCGATCGGTTCTGGTGTTTAGCGGCGCAGTGCTGCCGGCCGCGTGACCTTGGCGTCGCTCCAGGCGTCCGACACCACCTCGAGGTCGACCGGGCTCTCGCGCCGCACACCGAACCGTGCCGCGGTCTCGTTGATCTGGGCCAGTGTCGGCAGGCTCGCTTCGTTGCCGAGATGCTGGATCGCGTGCGATGAAGCCGCCCGCGCGAATTTGAAGTGCTGCTCCCAGCCCACGTCGGGATCGACCAGATACGAATACATGTAGGCGCCGTGGAAGATGTCGCCGGCGCCGTTGGTGTCGATGACCTTGTCCTCGGGGATGTTCAGCGCCGGCATGAACCGTTCGGTCTTGGTCTCGTCGTACCAGAGCATGCCGCGCGAGCCCATGGTGACGGCGCCGATCTTGCAGCCGCGCGAGCGTAGATATGTCAGCATTTCGCCGGGCGTCAGATGCATCTGTTCGCAGAGTCGCTCGGCGACCACGGCGGCGCCGATGAAGGCGAGCAGATCGTGGGTATTGGAGCGCAGCCCGCCGCCGTCGAGCGAGGTCAGAATGCCGGCTTCATGGCAGATCTTCGCGTAGTGGATCGCGGCATCCGCCAGATGGCCGTCGACATGCAGCGCGCGGCAGCCGGCGAGGTTCAGCACCGGGAACGGATGTTTGAAGTTGTCGTCGCGGCACCGCACGATCGCGCGCTGGCCGCCTTTCGGCATGATGAACGACAGCGACGACTGCGCAACCTTCCGGTGGTGGACGGAGATCGAGTATTTCGCCGCCATGTCGACGAACATGCGCCCGAGCCAGTCGTCGGCCACCGAAGCGATCAGGTCCGGCGCGATCCCGAGCTTGGCGCAGCAGAATGCGGCGGTGACGGCATTGCCGCCGAACGCCACCGCATAGTCGCGGGCGACGGTCTTGTCGTCGCCGGACGGTATCTCGTCCGTCAGGAAGGTGACGTCGATGTAGCTCTGGCCGATGAAGAGTGCCTTCATTGTTCCTATCCGCTGTTCCGCAAGCCGGCGGCGATGCCGTTGATGGTGAGGTGGATGGCCTGGACGACCCGCTCGTCGGTATCGCCGGCGCGATAGCGCTTCAGCAGCTCGAGTTGCACGTGGTTGAGCGGATCGATGTAGGGGAAACGATCGCGGATGGTGCGCGCGAGTGCGGGATTGCTTTCGAGCAACGAGGTCTGCTTGAGGATCGTCAGCAGCGCTTGTTGCGAACGTTCGTATTCGGCGCGGATGCGGGCGAAGATCGTCTCGCGCAGTTGCGGATCGGTCACCAGCTCCTTGTAGCGGGCGGCGATGCCGATATCACTTTTCGCCAGCACCATATCCATGTTCGACAGCAGCGTCTGGAAGAACGGCCACTCACGCGCCATGGCCTGCAGCAACGGCATGCCGCTGTCGGGATGGGCTTCGAGCCAGGTAGCGATCGCAGAGCCGAAACCGTACCAGGCCGGCAGCATCAGCCGGCACTGCGCCCAACCGAACACCCAAGGGATCGCGCGCAGGTCCTCGACTTTCGTTGATTTTTTACGCGAGGCCGGACGGCTGCCAATGTGCAGGTTGGATATCTCGCCGATGACCGTCGATTCCCAGAAGTACTGCTCGAAGCCTTCGGTCTCGTACACCAGCGCGCGATAGGCGCTGTAGGCGAGCGCCGACAGTTCTTCCATTGCTTCGATGAATTCCGGGCGCGGCGCGGCCTCCTGCGGATGCAGCAGCGCAACCTCCAGCATCGCCGCGATCAAATGTTCAAGGTTCTGCCGGCCGAGCTCCGGATTGAGAAACTTTCCGGCGATGACTTCGCCTTGCTCGGTGACGCGAATGCCGGCCTGAACCGCGCCGGCGGGTTGCGCCAGGATTGCCTCATAGCTCGGGCCGCCGCCGCGTCCGACCGATCCACCGCGGCCGTGGAACAGGCGAAGCCCGACCCTGCGGCGCTGGAATACCTCGATCAGCCCCATCTCGGCCTTTTGCAGCTCCCAGCCCGACGTCAGGAAGCCGCCGTCCTTGTTGCTGTCGGAGTAGCCGATCATCACTTCCTGGACGCGGCCGCGGCCATCGAGCAGGCGCGTGTAGTCCGAGATCGACAACAGCGAGTCCATGACCTTGCCGCAGTTGCGCAGGTCGTCGATGGTCTCGAACAGCGGCACGATGTTGACGTCGAGTTGCTGGTCGCGGGCGCGGAGCAGCCCGACTTCCTTTAGCAGCAGAGCCACCTCCAGCACGTCGGAAACCGTGGTGGCTTTCGAAATGACGTAGTTGGGGACGGCGTCCTTGCCGTACCGCCGATGGATTTCGGCTGCCGTGCGCACGATCGCAAGCTCGCCCGCGGTCTCCTCCGAATAGGTGACGAACGGCGAGATCAGCGGTCGCGCGGTGGCGAGTTCGGCCAGCAGCATTGCCACGCGGGACTGTTCCGGCATCTGGCGATAGTCGGCGCCGGAGCCGGTCTCGAACAGTTCCGCGATCACCCGTTCATGAACATCGGAGTTCTGGCGGAGATCGATGCTGGCGAGATGGAAGCCGAAGACTTCGACCGCGCGCCGCAGCATGCGCAGCCGACCGCCGGCAATCATCGCCGAACCGTTGGAAACCAGCGAGCGATAGAGGATGTCGAGGTCGTTGCGCAGTTCGGTGGCGCTGGCATAGGGCGTCGTCTCGGCGACCTCGTGGCGCGGCAGGACGTTCTGTCCGAACCCGCGTGCGGTAGCGACCACACGCGCATAAATGCCGACGATCGCCTGCCGGTAGGGCTCGGATCCACGGCGGGGTGAGTCGTCGGGATTGCGCGCGACCAGCTCTTCCAGTTGTGATGACACGCTGACTCGCGAGCGATTGAGCGACAGTTCTGCCCCGAGCAGATGCAGCTCGTCGAGGTAGAAATCCATGACGCGCTTGCTTTGCATCTCGATCGTCTGGCGCAGTACGTCTGCGTTCACGAACGGGTTGCCGTCGCGGTCGCCGCCGATCCAGCTTCCCATCCGGATGAAAGACGGCAGTTCGGTATTGCTCCAGGAAGCGTCGTCAGCCGCGAGGCCATCCTCGAGGTCCGCGTAGAGCTGCGGCAGCTCCTGGAAGAAGGTGTGGTCGTAGTAGGAGAGTCCGTTGGAGACTTCATCGACGACGGTCGGCTTGCCACGCCGCAGCAGGCTGGTCTGCCAAAGCGTGAGGATGGCGCGCGAGAGAGCATTGTCGGTCGCGATTGCTTCTCTCGGCGTCAGCGGCATCCGGTCGCGATCCGCGAGCAGTTTCGCCACATCCATCTCGCGATCGAGCACGCTCTTGCGCCGGACTTCCGTCGGATGTGCGGTGAGCACCGGGCTGACCAGGATGGTTTCGAACAGCGCTTGCAGCGTCGAGCGCTGCACGCGCGCCGCCTTGAGCGATGCCAAGGTGTTCTGGAGCGTGCCGCGCAGCGCCGGCCCTTCCTCCTGCTGCGCGCGCATGCGGCGGATCTGGTGCTGGTCTTCCGCGATGTTTGCGAGGTGCGAGAAGTAGCTGAAGGCGCGCACGACCTCGATGGTGCGGTCGTGAGACAGGCTGTCGAGCATGGCTTCGAGTTCGCGCCGCGCCGCGGCGTCGCCCTCGCGCCGGAACGCGATCGAGATCTGCCGGATGCGCTCGACCGTCGCGTAGACGGCTTCGCCTTGCTGCTGACGGACGGTATCGCCAAGCACGCGCCCGACCAGGCGGACGTCGTCCCGCAGTGACCGTTCGCGATCGGGTAGTTCGAGAATATTCATGCTGTGCCCCGTCCAGTCGCGCGTCGGACCAAGCCTTCAAGACTTGGGCTTGCAAGAAGCGCGCCTGACGGGGCCGGGCTTTGATGCCCCAAATCCCAGCAATGCCTAGTTTTTGGACGCCAGCAGCCCGGCATAGAGCCGGAGGAACTCGCCCGCCGGTTCATCCCAGGAAACATCGGCCCGCATCGCGTTGGATTGCAGCGCCTGCCATGCCGGGCGGTCGGACCAGACATTCGCGGCGCGCCGAAGCGCGGCCTCAAGCGCCTCCCGCGTGACCGGTGAAAACTGGAAGCCGGTCGCTTGGAGGCTCCCTTGGCCAAGATCGGCCACGGTGTCGGCGAGGCCGCCGACCTTGGCAACGACCGGAATTGCGCCATAGCGCATGGCGCAAAGCTGCGTCAGGCCGCACGGCTCGAACCGCGAGGGTACCAGCAGCGCGTCGGTGCCGGCCTGGATCAGGTGCGCCAGATCTTCGTCATAGCCGACGATGCAGCCGACCTGGCCGCGGTGTTCGCCCGCGAGCGTCGTCAGACGTCGTTCGAGGTCCGGTTCGCCGGTGCCGAGCACCGCAAGCTGCGCGCCGTGCGCGACCAGCGCCGGTACCGCATCGGCAAGGAGGTCTAGACCTTTCTGCCACGCCATCCGGCTGATGACGGCGAACAGGAGTGCATCCGGATTCGGAGCAAGTCCGAACCGCTGCTGAAGCGCGGCCTTGTTGGGCGCACGGTCCGGCAGGGTCGCAAGCCCGAACCGCGACGCGATGCGCGGATCGGTCTCCGGATTCCAGACGTCGGTGTCGATGCCATTGCGGATGCCGCTCAAGTCAGACGAACGCGCCCGCAGCAAGCCGTCGAGGCCGCAGCCGTTCTCGGGCCCTTGAATCTCTTGCGCGTAGGTCGGCGACACCGTGGTGATGCGGTCGGCGAATTGCAGGCCGGCCTTCAGGAAGCTGATCATGCCGTAGGCCTCGACGCCGTCGATCGACAGCGCCTGCGGCGGAAGCGCAAGCCGTTCAAGCAGATCAGGCGGAAACTGACCCTGATAGGCGAGGTTGTGCACCGTCAGCACGGTCGCCGGCCGCGGTCGCTCTTGATAGGCGAGGTAGGCCATCGCCAGACCGGCCTGCCAGTCGTGGCCGTGCACCACGTCGGGCACGAAGCCCGCGATGTCGCCGAGGGCGATGCGGGCAGCGGCGAACGCCAGGGCGCCGAAACGGAACGCATTGTCCGGCCAGTCGCCGCCATCGGGGCCGGTGTAGGGGTTGCCCGGCCGGTCGAACAGGTGCGGTGCGTCGAGCACCAGCAGGTCGAGCCCGGCGCTGTTCGCCCGCAGCACGCTGGCGCTGCCGCCGAACAGGTCGTCGAAGGCGAGCACGCGGTCGGACTGGGCGATCGCCTTCATGACTGCCGGATATCCCGGCACCAGCGTTACCGTGGTCACGCCATGGCGGCGCAACGCCAGCGGCAGCGCGCCGGTGACGTCGGCGAGACCGCCGGTCTTGATGAAAGGATAGATCTCGGAAGTGACGGCAAGAACGGTGAGGGCAGTCATTTGCCCAATTTGTCGATCATCGCCTGCGTGATCAAGCAAATGCCGCCTTCGGTGCGGCGGAACCGGGCTTCGTCGTCCTCGGGGTCTTCGCCGACCACCAGTTTTGCGGGAATGCGCACGCCGCGGTCGATGATCACGTTCTTGAGCCGCGCCCCGCGCCCGACCTCTACGTCCGGCATGATGACGGCGTTCTCGACCTCCGAGAACGACCGGAGGTGGACGTTGGTAAACAGCAGCGACTGGCGCACGGTCGCCCCCGAGACGATGCAGCCGCCGGAGACCAATGATGAAATCGCCTGGCCGCGGCGTCCCTCCTGGTCGTGCACGAACTTCGCCGGCGGGGAAATCTCGGCAAAGGTCCAGATCGGCCAGTTGCGGTCGTAGAGGTCGAGCTGCGGCACGATGTCGGTGAGGTCCATGTTGGCCGCCCAATAGGCGTCGAGCGTCCCGACGTCGCGCCAATAGGTGGCCGCCTGACCGCTGGTGCGCACGCAGGAGCGGGAAAAGTGGTGCGCCACCGCGCTGCCGTGCTTCACGACGTAGGGGATGATGTCCTTGCCGAAATCGTGGCTGGAGTTCGGGTCGGCGGCGTCGCGGCGGAGCTGCTCGAACAGGAACGCAGTGTCGAACACGTAGACGCCCATGCTCGCCAGCGCCATCGACGGCTTGCCCGGCATGGTCGGCGGGTTCTTCGGCTTCTCGACGAAGGAGCGGATGTAGTTGTTGTCGTCGACATGCATGATGCCGAAGGCGGAGGCTTCGCCGACCGCGACCTCGAGGCATCCCACCGTCACGTCGGCGTTCTGCTCGACGTGCTGCACCAGCATCGGCTCGTAGTCCATCTTGTAGATGTGGTCGCCGGCCAGGATGACGATGTATTTCGGCGCGTAGCTCGCGATGATGTCGATGTTCTGGAACACCGCGTCGGCGGTCCCGGCGTACCAGGCGCCATCGGTGACGCGCTGGCTGGCGGGCAGGATGTCGAAACTCTCGTTGCGCTCCAGCCGGAAGAAGTTCCAGCCGCGCTGCATATGGCGGATGAGGCTGTGGGCCTTGTACTGGGTGGCGACGCCGATACGGCGGATGCCGGAATTGAGCGCGTTCGACAGCGTGAAATCGATGATCCGCGACTTGCCGCCGAAGTGGACCGCGGGTTTCGCCCGCCACTCCGTCAGTTCGAGCAGGCGGCTGCCCTTGCCGCCGGCGAGCACATAAGCCATCGCCGACCGGGCAAACGGCGCACCTACGGATAGAGCGGGCAAAGCCGGGCACCTCCCCAATGGCCCCGCAGTCTGCCTAGTCGCTGGGCGGAACTGCTCACAACTTCATCAACGGGGCATGCAACAGCGGACATGCCTCCTGATCAGCAATTTGCATACCAATTCGGCAGCCGGCCGGCGCAGATCAGGGCCCCCGGCCCGAAATGTCGGCGGTCGGGGTGACCGGCACGTTCCAGATCTCCTGCGCGTATTCGCTGATCGCCCGGTCGGAGGAGAACCAGGCCATGTTCGCGATGTTCGTCATGGACATCCGCGTCCAGTCGGAGGACGACATCCAGAGCTTGTCGATGCGGCGCTGGGTGGCGGCGTAATCGTCGAAGTCGGCGCTGATCATGTAGTAGTCGTGGTGCCGCAAAGCGTGCATCAGCGGCGTAAACAGCCCGCCTTCGCCGGGCCAGAATATCCCCGCATCGATGGCGTCGATGACACGCTTCAGCATCGGCGAGGCCGCGATGGCGGCGCTGGCGTCGAGGCCCTGCGCGCGCCGCTCCTCGACCTCGTGCGCCTTTAGCCCGAAGATGAAGATGTTGTCGGGACCGACGTGCTCGCGCATCTCCACATTGGCACCATCGAGCGTGCCGATGGTCAGCGCGCCGTTGAGCGCGAGCTTCATGTTGCCGGTGCCGGAGGCTTCCATGCCGGCGGTCGAGATTTGCTCCGACAGGTCGGCGGCGGGAATGATCGTTTCGGCCAGGCTGACATTGTAATCGGGCAGGAACACCACCCGGAGCAGGTCGCGCGTGATCGGATCGTTGTTCACCACCTTGGCGACGTCGTTGATCAGCTTGATGATCAGCTTGGCCTGCGCGTAGCTCGCGGCCGCCTTGCCGGCGAAGATTTTTACGCGCGGCACCCAGTGCTTCGACGGCTCGTCGCGGATGGCGAGATAGGTCGCGACTGTCTCCAGGATGTTGAGGAGCTGGCGCTTGTATTCGTGGATGCGCTTGATCTGCACGTCGAACATCGCGTCGGGGTTGAGGCGGATGCCCATGCGGTCGCCGACCAGCCGTGACAGCGCCACCTTGTTCGCGCGCTTGGCGGCGGCGATCCGTTCCTGCACGGCGAAATCGCCGACTTTGTCGCCGAGCTTCGCAATCAAGGATGGATCGTCCAGGACCGCATCGCCGCAGACGTCGCACAGCACCTTCACGAGGGCCGGATTGGCCTGCAACAGCCAGCGGCGGAAAGTCACGCCGTTGGTCTTGTTGACGATGCGGTCGGGATAGATCGCGTGCAGATCGCGGAATACAGTCTCTCGCATCAGCCCGGTGTGGAGTGCGGAAACGCCGTTCACGTGGTGCGATCCGACGAAGGCGAGATGACCCATGCGCAGCTTGCGGTCGCCGTGCTCGTCGATCAGCGATATCGCCGGCAGCCGTTCGGTAAAGCCTTCCGGATCCTTCGCTTTTGCCGCTTCAATGTGCTCGGCATTGATGCGGTAGATGATCTGGAGATGGCGCGGCAGCACCCGCTCGAACAGGTGCAGCGGCCAGGTCTCCAGCGCCTCCGGCAGCAGCGTGTGATTGGTGTAGGAGAACGTGCCGACGGTGATCTTCCAGGCTTCGCTCCACGGCAGGCCGTGGACGTCGATCAGCAATCGCATCAGCTCGGCGATCGCGATGCTCGGATGCGTATCGTTGAGCTGGATCGCGGCCCGTTGCGGTAGGAAATGCAGGTCGCCGTCGGTCTTGAGGTGACGCGCCACCAGGTCTTGCAGCGAAGCCGAGACGAAGAAGTATTCCTGCCGCAGCCGCAACTCGCGTCCGGCCGGCGTTTCGTCGCTGGGGTAGAGGACTTTCGAGATCGCTTCCGCGCGCGACTGCTCGACCAGCGCGCCGATGTGGTCGCCGCGGTTGAAGGCGTCGAGCCGCACCGGGTCGACGGCACGCGCGGTCCACAGCCGCAACGGATTAACATTGCGGCCGCGCCATCCGACGATCGGGGTGTCGTAGGCGACCGCTTCGATGGTCTCGTGCGGCAGCCAGATGTAGCGCGTCGCGCGGCCTGCCTCGTGCAGGGTCTCGACCCGGCCGCCGAAGTGAATGTCGTAGATCACCTCGGGCCGGGCGAATTCCCACGGGTTGCCGAAGGACAGCCAGTCCTCGGGATATTCCTGCTGCCAGCCATCCTTGATGACCTGCCGGAACAGCCCGTGGTCGTAGCGGATGCCGTAGCCGTAGGCCGGGATGCCGAGGCTCGCCATGCTCTCCATGAAACAGGCGGCGAGGCGGCCGAGACCGCCGTTGCCAAGCGCGGCGTCGGGCTCCGCCGAGCGCAGCCGATTGGGATCGACGCCGAGGTCGCCGAGCGCGGCCCGCGCAATGTCGGCGATGCCGAGATTACACAGCACGTCCGAGAGCAGGCGGCCGATCAGGAATTCGAGCGAGAGGTAATAGACGCGCTTGCGACCCTGGGCGTTGCTCGTGCGCTCGGCCGACAGCCAGCGATGAATGATCCGGTCGCGGATCGCATAGGAGGTGGCGACGAACCAGTCGCGGTCGGTCGCCGAGGCGGCGTCCTTGCCGACGGCGAGCGCCAGTTTGGCGAGGACGGCGCTCTTGAATTCGGCGAGATCTTCCTCGCTTGGTGCGCTCCACGACTCCGCGGCTTTTTCTGAGAATGTGCGAGCGAGACCCGGTTCTGCCATGACGGACTTTCGATCCTCGCTTTTGAAGCCACCGCGTACTATCTCGGGGTGGCGGCCCGCTCGGAGCAGGCTCCACTAGTGGCCTTACTGCAAGACGTATGCCGGGGGGCGGCACCATCGCAGTATCCCCGGCCTTGGGCCCAATTGTCCGCAGAATCGGCTAAACTATTGGTCGAGGAACTGTTTTCGCTGTGTTGATGTTCTGGTTGAGGAGTGCGAAGCAGGTCCAATCCAGGAAAGCCCGATGAAATTGTTCGAATGCCAGAACTGCGGGCAGCCTCTTTATTTCGAAAACACCCGCTGCGAGAGCTGCGGGCTGCGTCTCGGCTATTTGCCGGCCAAGCAAACCGTCACCGCGCTGGAAGAGGGCGAGGGCGGCCTGCAGGCGATGGCGGACAAAAGCGGCCACTATCGGTACTGCGCCAACGCGTTGCACGAGGTCTGCAACTGGCTCATCCCCGCTGATAGCCCCGACCAATTCTGCGCGGCCTGCCGCCATAACCGGATGATCCCGGATTTGTCGCTCCTGGAGAACGCGGAGAATTGGCGCAAGATCGAGGTCGCCAAGCGCCGTCTCTTTTATACGCTGCTGAAGCTCCGTCTGCCGTTGTCGACCAGGGACGAGGACCCGGACGGCGGACTGGCATTCGACTTCGTCGCGCCTCAGCGTCACGACAGCGGACCCGTCATGACGGGGCACGCAAGCGGCCTGATCACGATCAGCCTGGCCGAGGCGGACGATTCCGAGCGCGAGCGCCAGCGCCGGCAGATGGGCGAACCGTATCGCACGTTGCTCGGTCATTTCCGGCACGAGGTCGCCCACTATTACTGGGATCAACTGGTCAAGGATTCGCCCGCCCTCGAGGAGTTTCGGCGGTTGTTCGGCGACGAGCGACAGGATTACCAGTCGGCCTTGCAAAGGCACTATGCCGAGGGCCCGCCCAACGACTGGGTCCAGCAATATGTCACCGCCTACGCCAGCGTTCATCCGTGGGAGGATTTCGCGGAAACCTGGGCGCACTACTTCCACATGCTCGACACGCTGGAGACGGCCAATGCCTTCGGGCTGCGGGTGCGGCCGAAGGTCAGCAAGGGGGCGGACCTGACGATGGCGGTCGATTTCGATCCGCATAACGCCACCATGGACCGCATCATCGACTCCTGGTTGCCGCTGACCTTCGCGGTCAACTCGATCAACCGCAGCATGGGGATCGCCGATCTCTATCCGTTCGTGCTGGCGCCGGCGGTCATCGTCAAACTGTCGTTCATCCACGACCGAATTCACCTGGCCGGCGGCCGGCCGGGTGCCGACCAGGAGCAGGGAGCGTTGCGGGCGGTGATCGCCGGGCTCAGGCGCACCGTCGGCGCCCCGGAACCTGGCTAAGCGGCTGATAATTTGATCGGATTGCCGGACTCCCCGGGGCGTCACGGCCGGTCAACGCTATTCGGCACATTCCGGGCGGCGGCCTGGAATTTGCATTATCGTTGTAGGTCCCTCGGACAAGAGAGTAGCCCTGTCGGCATGTCGATCCTGGTCAGCCTCCAGCACGTTACACGCTATCGCTACGACCGCCCGGTCGTCCTTGGCCCGCAAATCGTGCGCCTGAGGCCTGCCCCGCACTGCCGCACCCGGATTCCGAGCTATTCGCTCAAGGTCACGCCGGCCGAGCACTTCGTGAACTGGCAGCAGGACCCCAACGGCAACTGGCTCGCGCGCTTCGTATTTCCCGAGCCCACGACGGAATTCAGCGTGTCGGTGGATCTCCTCGCCGACATGTCGGTGATCAATCCGTTCGACTTCTTCGTCGAGCCCTCGGCGAAGGATTTTCCATTCGCCTATTCGAGTGAGTTCGACGAGGAACTCGCGCCTTATCTGGTCAAGGAAGCGCCCGGGCCGCTGCTGCGCAAGTTTGTCGCGTCGATCCCGCGCGAGAAGCAGAACATCGTCGACTTCATCGTCGCGCTCAATCAGCGCCTGCAGCAGGAGATCCGCTACCTGGTCCGGATGGACCCCGGCGTCCAGACGCCGGAGGAGACATTGTCGCTGGCGTCGGGTTCGTGCCGCGACACCGCGTGGCTGCTGGTCCACGTGCTCCGGCACATTGGCCTCGCGTCGCGTTTCGTGTCCGGCTATCTCATCCAGCTCATTCCTGACTTGAAGTCGCTCGATGGTCCGTCCGGCGCGACGTCGGACTTCACCGACCTGCACGCGTGGACCGAAGTCTATCTGCCGGGCGCCGGCTGGATCGGACTCGATCCGACTTCCGGCTTGCTGTGCGGCGAGGGGCATCTGCCGGTCGCCGCGACGCCGCACTACCGCGCGGCGGCGCCAATCACCGGCGGCGTCGGGCCGGCCAAGGTCGAATTCGCATTCGAGATGAAGATCGCGCGCATCAACGAGAAGCCGCGCATCACGTTCCCATTTCCCAACGATGCCTGGACCGAACTCGACGAGCTGGGCGACAAGGTCGACGCCGACCTCACGGCGCAGGATGTCCGCCTGACCATGGGCGGCGAGCCGACATTCGTGTCGGTCGACGACTATGAATCGCCGGAGTGGAATACGGCGGCGAACGGCACGACCAAGCGTGCGATCGCCGACGAGTTGGTCCGCCGCCTGCGCGACCACTTCGCGCCCGGCGGGTTGCTGCATTATGGGCAAGGCAAATGGTATCCGGGCGAACCGCTGCCGCGCTGGGCGCTCGCGCTGGTCTGGCGCAAGGACGGCAAGCCGATCTGGCAGAACCAGGCGTTGATCGGGGCCGAGGGCAACGGTGTCACGCCATCGAGCGATGACGCGCATCGGTTCATGGAATCCCTGGCGCGCCGCCTCGGCGTGCCGGCTGCGCACGTGCTGCCGGCGTTCGAGGATCCCGCCGATCGGATGCTCAAGGAGGGCGCGCTGCCGCCCAACGTCGATCCGGCCGATCCCAAGATCGACGATCCGGCCGAGCGCGCGCGCATCATGCGCGAGTTCGAACGCTTTCTCTCGGCGCCAACCGGTTATGTGCTGCCGGTGCAGCGTTGGACGGCGCAAGCGAATGCCGGCTGGGCCAGCGAATTGTGGAAGTTGCGCCGCCGGCGGCTGTTCCTGGTGCCGGGCGACGCGCCGATCGGCCTTCGCCTGCCGCTCAATTCGTTGCCGTATGTCGCGCCGAAAGACGAGCCGCGGCTGGTTCCGGTGGATCCGTTCGCCGAGCGCGGCGCGCTGCCCGACCCGGTCGCACACGGCGCTTCGAGCAAAGCATTCGCAACACCGCCTTTGATGGCCGGTATCCAAGCTGCTGCGGCGGCGCCGCTCGCGGTGACCGTACAAGCATCGAGCCCGCCGGTGCGCACCGCACTGACGGTCGAGCCGCGCGACGGCAAGCTCTGCGTGTTCATGCCGCCGGCCGAGCGCGTCGAGGACTACCTCGATCTCCTGGCCATGGTCGAGGCGACGGCTGCCGACCTCAAGATGCCGATTCAGCTCGAAGGTTATCTGCCACCCTCCGATCCGCGTCTGAACGTCATCAAGGTGACGCCCGATCCCGGCGTCATCGAGGTCAACGTTCATCCGGCGTCGTCATGGCGCGAAGCGGTCGATATCACGCGCTCGCTGTATGAAGAGGCGCGGCAGTGCCGGCTCGGCGCTGACAAGTTCATGATCGACGGCCGTCACACCGGTACCGGCGGCGGCAACCATGTCGTGCTCGGCGGGCAGGCCGCGGAGGACAGCCCGTTCCTGCGTCGGCCGGACCTCTTGAAGAGCATCATCCTCTACTTCCAGCGTCATCCGTCGCTGTCCTATCTGTTCTCCGGTCTGTTTATCGGGCCGACGAGTCAGGCGCCGCGCGTCGATGAGGCGCGGCAGGATATGCTCTACGAGCTCGACATCGCGCTGGCGCAGGTGCCGGCACCCGGCGAGGGCGAGCAACCGCGGCCCTGGCTGGTCGATCGGTTGCTGCGCAATCTGCTGATCGACGTGACCGGCAACACGCATCGCGCCGAAATATGCATCGACAAGCTGTTCTCTCCCGATGGTCCGACCGGAAGGCTTGGGCTGATCGAGTTCCGCTCGTTCGAAATGCCACCCGATGCGCGCATGTCACTGGCGCAGCAATTGTTGCTGCGGGCGCTGGTGGCGTGGTTCTGGCGCGAGCCGCAGCGTGGCTCGCTGGTGCGCTGGGGCACCGCGCTGCATGACCGATTCATGCTCGGCCATTTCATCTGGGAGGATTTCCTCGGCGTGCTCGCCGACTTGCGCGACGCCGGTTACCGCTTCGATCCGGTCTGGTACGAAGCGCAACGCGAATTCCGTTTCCCGTACTACGGCACGGTGACCTGCGGCGGCGTCGAACTCGAGCTGCGGCACGCGCTCGAGCCCTGGCATGTGCTGGGCGAGGAGGGGATGGCCGGCGGCACCACGCGCTTCGTCGACTCCTCAGTCGAGCGGCTCCAAGTGAAGGTCCAAGGCCTCAACGCCGCCCGCCACGTCGTGGCCTGCAATGGGCGCCGCCTACCGATGACATCGACCGGCCGCTCCGGCGAATATGTCGCCGGGGTCCGGTTCAAGGCATGGCAATTGGCCGCGGCGCTGCAGCCCTCCCTTGAGGTGAATGCCCCGCTGACCTTCGACATCTATGACGGCTGGAACGGCCGCTCGCTCGGCGGTTGCGTCTATCATGTAGCGCATCCGGGCGGCCGCAATTACGAGACGTTCCCGGTCAATTCCTACGAAGCCGGGGCCCGGCGCCTTGCCCGGTTCGAAGATCAGGGGCATACCCCCGGGACCTTCAACATCCCGCCGGAGGAACGGTCGCTGGAATATCCCATGACCCTCGACCTGCGGCGACCGACTCAGGTTTGATGGTGCGATGGCCCATCTCGACAGCGCGTCGCGGACGGTCGCGGACCCCGGGGCCATCCTGTCGGGCTATAAGCCGCGTGCGAACAATTTCGATGAGATGATGGACCGCGACGGGCGGGTGCGTGAGCACTGGCGCCCGTTCCTGGGGATGCTGGCCGGGCTGGGCCCGGCTGAAGCCGACCGGCGGTTCGCGGCGGCGGACCGCCACCTGCGCGACTCCGGCGTATTCTATCGGGTCTACGAGGATCCGTCGGGCGCCGTTCGCCCGTGGCTGCTGAGCCATATTCCGTTGCTGATCGACGCCAAGGAATGGCAGTCGCTCAAGGCCGGGGTCATTCAACGCGCCGAACTGCTCGAAGCCGTCCTCAAGGACATCTACGGTCCGGCCGAACTCGTCCGCGATGGCCGGCTACCGGCGACGGTGATCGCAGGCAATCCAGAATTCCTGCGTCCGATGGTGGGCACCACGCCGGCGGGTGGCTCGTATCTGCGTTTCTACGCCGTCGATGTCGGCCGTTCACCGGAAGGGCGATGGTGGGTGCTCGGCGATCGCACCCAGGCGCCCTCCGGCGCCGGCTACGCTTTGGAGAACCGCATCGCGCTCTCGCGCGCGATGCCGGATGTTTATCGTGCGCTCCGCGCCGAGCGGCTTGCGCCGTTCTTCCAAGCGTTTCAGGCGGAGTTGTCGGCGCTCAACCGCCAGGACGACTCGCGCGTCTGCGTGCTGACGCCGGGACCGTTGAACGAAACCTATTTCGAGCACGCTTATCTTGCGCGCTATCTCGGCTTTCTTCTGGTCGAGGGCGAGGATCTTACGGTCCGCGAGGACGGCGTCTTCATCCGCACGGTGTCCGGGCTCAAGCGTGCGGAAGTGTTGCTGCGGCGGCTCGATGCCGACTTCGCCGACCCGCTCGAACTGAGCGCGCGGTCGCGATTGGGCGTGCCCGGCTTGGTGCAGGCGGTACGCGACGGCACGGTGACGATTGCCAATGCGCTCGGCTCCGGCGTGGTCGAAGCGCGCGCGATGCTCAGCTTCCTGCCGGCAATCGCACGAACGGTGCTGGGGCAGGATCTTGCAATTCCAAACCTCGCGACATGGTGGCTCGGCGATCCCGGCCGCCGCAACGAGGTGTTGGAGAAGCTTGATTCCATGGTGATCGGATCGGCGTTTGCCGGCGACATCTCCGATCACTCTCACGGCGAATACGCCGCGGCGAGCGAGCTTGTGCCCGGCACGCGGGACCGGCTCATCGAGGCGATCGGCCGCCGCGGTGCCGACTTCGTTGCGCAGGAAGCGGTGACTTTGTCGACGATGCCGGCATGGCACGACGGCAAGCTGGTGCCACGGCCGTTCATCCTGCGCTTGATGTTGGCGCGTGTCGGCGACGACTGGCGCGTAATGCCCGGCGGCTTCGTACGTGTCGCCGACGGTGCGGATGCGCGCGCCGTCAGTCTGCAACAAGGCGGCCGCACGGCCGATGCCTGGGTGCTCTCGGACAACCCGGTTCCGGAGCTTACGCTGTTGCCGACGCCCGACCGGATCGAAATCAACCGCACGACCGGGGCGCTGCCGAGTCGCGCTGCGGCCAATCTGTACTGGCTGGGACGCTATGTCGAACGGACCGAGGCGACGCTGCGGCTGGTGCGGGCGTTGCTCAACCGGGCTACCGAAAGCGACGAGGCGGCGGCCGATGTCCATGCCAGCATCTGTTCCCTGCTCGCGGCATGGGGCGCCGTGCCGAACGAAATTCTGAATGCCACGCCGGCGCTCGTCGCGTCGGCGGCGTTGCAGGGCCGCGAGCTCACCGGAGCGGTGCCCTATCTCGGCGGCGCGGCGCAGCAGGCCGCGTCGGTCATCCGCGAGCGGTTCTCGCCGGACGCGTGGCGCGCGCTGACCGATCTGGTCGAACTGATCAATTCGCCGCTCGAGCGGGAATTCAGCGAAAGCACCCTGATCGAACGCGTCAACGGCGCATTGCGGATCATCGCATCCTTCTCCGGCCTCGAGCAGGAGAACATGAGCCAGCTCGCCGGCTGGCGCTTCCTCGAACTTGGCCGCCGTATCGAGCGCGCGCTCACCACCTGCCGCTTCGCGCGTCAATTCGCGTTCGCGACCGATCTCGACGGCGCGCTCGACGTGTTGCTGGAGCTCGCTGACAGCCAGATCACCTACCGGCTGCGCTACGTCATGGTCGCAGCACGCGCGCCGGTGGTCGATCTGGTGGCGCTCGATCCCAACAACCCGCGCTCGATCGTGTTCCAGCTTGCGCGGATCGAAACGCATCTTGCGGCCCTGCCGAAGCGCGGTGAGGAAAACCGGCTGTCTCCCGCCGAGCAGATTGCGACGGTCGCGGCCGCCCGGATGCGAACGACGGAGGCCGCGCTCATCGATAACGAGGCGCTGTTCGATGTCGAAGCGGCGCTGATGAAACTCTCGGACGTTGTCGCGTCGTCTTACTTTACGACGCATGCGCGCTCGGAAGCGCCATGGGATGCGCTCGGATGATCTACGATGTCCGCCAGGAAACCACCTATCACTATGCATCGCCGGTCGCCTATGCGCGTCATGTGTTGCGGCTGGGCCTGATCGATCGTCCCGACCAGCGGGTGCAGGCGACGGTGCTCGATGTCAGCCCGGTGCCGGTGGAACGCCGGGAAGGGCAGGATTTCTTCGGTAACCGGACGACATGGGTCGCGCTCGACCAGCCCCATGACCGGCTGACCGTGCGCGTCGCGGCGCGCGTGGTCGTGGATCGGGCGACCGAGATTGATGCTTCGGTCACGCCCGCGTGGGAAGATGTGCGAACGGCGGCGTTCGGCAGTGCCGATTTGTCGCCGCAGTCACCGGCGCATTTCCTGTTTCCAAGCCGGCAAGTCTCGCTCGATCCTGAGATCCGCGATTATGCGGCTGCGAGCTTTGCGCCCGCCCGGCCTGTACTCGACGGCGCGATCGATCTCATGATGCGCATCAAGTCGGAATTCACCTACGAAATCGGTGCGACCACCGCGTCGACGACGCCACCGATGTCGTTCGCGCTGCGGCGCGGTGTTTGCCAGGACTTCTCCCACATCATGATTTCGGGCATGCGCTCGCTCGGGATTCCAACGGCCTATGTCAGCGGTTACCTGCGCACAGTGCAGTCGCCGACCGAGGTCAAGCTTGCCGGCGCCGACGCGATGCATGCCTGGGTGCTGGTGTGGTGCGGGCCGGACACCGGCTGGATCGGACTTGATCCGACCAACGGCATCCTGGCCGGCAACGATCATGTCGTGCTTGCGATCGGGCGCGACTACGCCGACGTGGCGCCGATCGACGGCGTCATCTTTGCGGCCGGTGGCCAGCGGCTCGAGGTCGCGGTCCGCGTGGCGCCGGTCGCCTGACCACGTCGTTACCTGCGCACACATCAGCGCGCGGCGGCGTGGCCTCGTTCTTGCTCGTGCTTGCACTTGTCGCTGGCAGGAGCATGACCATGGTGCGGACATTACCGACTTTCGCGACCATCGAAGCGGAACCGTCGCCGCTGGCTGTCGATTTTCGCAAGTCGGCCCTGATCATCATCGACATGCAGCGGGACTTCCTGGAGCCTGGCGGATTTGGCGCTGCACTGGGCAACGATGTCACGCGCTTGCAGGCAGCCGTGGGGCCATGCCGCAACCTGCTGGAAGCTGCGCGCCGCTCCGGCATGTTGGTGATCCATACCCGCGAAGGCCATCGTCCGGACCTGTCCGACGCGCCGCCGCTCAAGGTCGATCGCGGCGATCCGGCCACGCGTATCGGCGCGCCGGGTCCGATGGGGCGGATCCTGGTGCGGGGAGAGCCCGGCCATGACATCATTCCCGAGCTCTATCCGGTGGCCGGTGAGCCGGTCATCGACAAGCCCGGTAAAGGCGCGTTCTACCAGACCGACCTCGAGCTGCTGCTGCACAACCGGGTGATCACGACGCTTTTGGTGTGTGGCGTCACCACCGAAGTCTGCGTCAACACGACGGTCCGCGAGGCCAACGATCGCGGCTTCCGCTGCATCGTGGTCTCCGACTGTTGTGCGTCGTATTTTCCCGACTTCCACCAGGCCGGGCTGGCGATGATCAAGGCCCAGGGCGGGATTTTCGGTTGGGTATCCTCATCGAACGCGCTGATTAATTCGCTGGCAGCTTGAGGCTATTTCGCGAGCGCGGAGACGGCGGCCCGCCGTCCGCTTTTGCGCGCCCGCTGACCACCAGGGGCAATGCGATAGGTGACGATTTGGTGACTGAAGATTGGTCGCAACCGTTACTTTTTCAGCTTGAACGATGACGGCGAGTCGTCACCGTCATTTTTTTCTACGACGCAGGCTCGGACACCGAGTTCTAGAACCCGCGGAAACTGGGCGCGTTTCGATACCCCAGCAAAAATGCAACACCCGTCCCCAAAAGTCCCGCGCTTCTCGATGTTGGCACGTCGCTTGCGAATTGTAGCTCGCGACCGCGAGGTCGTGAACATTTTCGATTACGTCCCTCGGATTTCGGCGGGGGTTGTCGTGCTTACGAATGCGGCAGGGTCCGCACAACGCATGACCACAAGCCGAGCCGACAACGACGCCGCGAATCGGAAATGCGGGGATCAGGCGTTGGGGGTTGAGAAGGAGAATTCGATGCTTTGTATCAAACAGGGAGCCGCACTGCTTGTCAGTGCAGCCTTGGGGCTCGGCGCTGCATGCTCGGCCGCGGTGGCGGCCGATATGGCCGCCATGCCGCGCAAAGCGCCGCCGATAACGCCGTGGGTGCTCGACGTACACGGCTTTGTCGACGTCACGTTCAAGAACACCAGCGTCACGCCGCGCGGCCTGATGGTTCGCGAATACAGCGGCCTCACCACGCAGGTGGCGAACGGGATCGCGATCGACGTTTACAAAGATCCGGGCGGCTTCATCAACGGCATCTCGTTCTATGCCGGCACCTGGAACGACATCTGGTCGAACCAAAACGATGTGCGCGTCGGTAGCTGGGCGGAGTTCGACTGGTGGGTCGGCATGAGCGTCAAGTTCGCGCAGCACTGGAAGTTCGGCGTCGAATACGTCGAATTCCTCCCCCCGGCGACGGTGGGCGGGACCTTCCCGTCGACCGAACGCAACGTCGAGTTCAGCTTGGCGTATGACGACAGCCACTGGGGCAACCCGATCGTCATCAACCCCTACATCAAGTTGTTCTACGCTGCGTCGGGTCCGTCGACCGTGGTGCTCGGCAAGCGCGGCGACACCTACGACGTCGAAATCGGTATGGTGCCGACCTTCGACACCAAGAAGTACAGCGGTGTACCGCTGATCTTCTCGGCTCCGACCTGGGTCACGGTCGGTCCGAAGGATTACTGGAACCGGCAGGACGGCACGACCAACTTCTGCGGCCTGCTCTCGAACCAGCCGTGCGCGACCAGCAACGCGGGCGTCTTTTCGACCGGCTTGCAGGCGAAGTACATGCTTGAGCCGATCATCCCGAAGCGTATCGGCAGCTGGTACGTCAAGGGCGGCTTCCAGTACTACCACATCCTCAACGACGCTCTGCTCGGTGCGCAGGTGCTCACCGGCGCTGCCGGCGGCACGTCCCAGGGCGGCGGCACCTTCCCGAACGCTCATAAGGACATCGTGATCGGCTACGGAGGCTTCGGCTTCACCTTCTGATCCCTCGTGGTGAAGAGCACGTCCCGGCGCCTGATTGACCTACCTCCACAGTCAGGCGCCGGGGCAGCACCCGGCAAATAGGCAGGACCGTGTGATGACGACCGACGCAATGCGGGCTGATACGTTCCGACCGACCATCTGGACTCCGGGTGACTGGAATGCGTTCTTCGGTTTCGGCACCAACATCCTCGTCAATATGCTGGTGCTGACGGGCCTGTTGCGGTTCGTGCTGAAGATGCCGGACTCGCTGGTGTTCGGCCGCATCCTGCCCGCGCTCGGGCTGATGATGTGTCTCTCGACGATGTACTACGCGTTCCTGGCGTACCGGCTGGCGCAGAGGACCGGTCGCACCGACGTCTGCGCGCTGCCGTCGGGCGTCAGCGTCCCGCACATGTTCGTGGTCACCTTCGTGATCATGCTGCCGATCTCGATCAAGACCGGCGATCCGATCAAGGGCTGGGAAGCCGGCCTGGTATGGGTCTTCTTCCAGAGCTTCATCCTGATGATCGGCGGCTTCGTCGCGCCGTACATCCGCAAGGTGACGCCGCGCGCGGCCTTGCTGGGCACTCTGGCGGGTGTATCCGTCACCTTCATCTCGATGCGCCCGGCGCTTGAGATGTACATGACGCCGATCATCGGGATCTTCTGCTTCGCCATCATCATGGTGAGCTGGTTCGGCGGCTATCGATACCCGAAGGGGATTCCGGCAGGACTGGTCGCGATCGCGGCGGGAATGCTGATCGCCTGGGGCTCGACGCTGTTCGGCCTGAACTACGGCGGCATGAGCGTCGGCAGGCTCGCCGACTCGTTCACCAATTTCGGCTTCTCCGTGCCGATCCCCGCCGTCAACCACGTGTTCTCGGGCTTCGAATTCCTCGGCATCATCCTGGTCACGGCGATTCCGTTCGGCATCTACGATCTCGTCGAGGCCATGGACAATGTCGAGAGCGCGGAGGCCGCGGGCGACGTCTATCCGACGACGCGCGTGCTGACCGCCGACGGTGTCGTGAGCCTGATCGGCTGCCTGATGGGCAATCCGTTCATCAACGCGGTCTACATCGGCCATCCCGGCTGGAAGGCCATGGGCGGCCGCATCGGCTATTCGGCCGCGACCGGCCTGATGGTGATCGTGCTGTCGTGGTTCGGCATCATCGCCGTGATGCTTTCGCTGATCCCGGTGGTCGCGATCTCGCCGATCCTGCTCTACATCGGCATGCTGATTGGCGCGCAGGCGTTCCAGGAGACGCCGCGCAGTCACGCACCCGCGATCGTGCTGGCACTGGTCCCGCATCTCGCGGCCTGGTGCAAGACGCTGATGGACGGCGCGTTGACCGCGGCCGGCACCAGCGCGGCGGCAATTGGGCTCGATAAGCTAGGCCAAGTGGGCGTGCTCTATCACGGTCTTGAGGTTCTTGGTGGTGGCGCGATCCTGTCGGGGCTCATCCTCGGAGCAATCGGTGTTTTCATCATCGAGAAGAAATTCGCCGAGGCCGGCTACTTCGCGGCTGCGGGCGCGATCCTTACCTTCTTCGGCTTCATGCACGGTGAATCGGTTGGCATTGCGGTGACGCCGTCGATCGCGGTGGCCTATGCGATGGTCGCCGCATTCCTCTACGCGCTCAGTCGAATGCCCGCGGGTGTGACGATGCCTGCTCCGATGGAGAAGATCGCGGCAGCCACACCTGCCGAATGATGTTTGCGTTCGCCATGGCCGGTTTACCGGCCTTCCACGGCTTCACACCCGGCAAAGCCGTGGATGCCCGGCCCCTCAAGGGCCGGGCATGGCGATACTCCTCACGATAAGAGCTAGGCGAGGCCGCCTTTGTCCTCGATGAATTGCGCGATCGCATCGAGGCCGTCGCCGACCCGAAGATTGCTGAACACGAACGGACGCGCGCCGCGCATGCGCTTGGCGTCGCGTTCCATCACTTCAAGTGATGCGCCGACATGCGGTGCGAGGTCGGTCTTGTTGATCACCAGCAGGTCGGATCGCGTGATGCCGGGGCCGCCCTTGGACGGTATCTTCTCGCCGGCCGCGACATCGATCACGTAAATCGTCAGGTCGGCGAGCTCGGGCGAGAACATCGCCGCCAGATTGTCACCGCCGGATTCGATCAGGATCAGGTCGAGATCGGGAAATTTAGCACGCATGTCGGCGACCGCGGCGAGGTTCGCGGAGGCGTCTTCGCGGATCGCGGTGTGCGGGCAGCCGCCGGTCTCGACACCGGTAATGCGGTCGGGCGTCAGCGCGCCCGAGCGCACCAGGTATTCCGCGTCCCATTTCGTGTAGATGTCGTTGGTGATCGCCGCGAGCTGGTAGCGGTCGCGCAGGCGTTTGCACAGCGCGTCCATCAGGGCGGTCTTGCCGGAACCGACCGGGCCGCCGACGCCGACGCGCAGCGGACCATGGGGACTGGTTGTCATTTCAACTCCTGAACAGCCGCGTGTATTGGCGCTCGTGGCGCATGCTGGCAATGTCGGCGCGGAAAGAAGCGCCGCCGATGTTGTCGAGCGTGGTGACGAGGGCGCGGCTCGCCGTCGTGGCGATGACAGGCTCGAGCGATGCGAGCACGCGCTGCCCATCGGTCTGGCCCAGCGGAACCAGCCGGACGCCCGCCGAAATCAGATTGGCCGCGACCGCATGCAGGAACGCGGTGAGCGCAGCCTCCAGCGGAATGTCGTGACCGGCGGTGGCGACACCCACCGCGACCGGATAGGCGAGGGGCCCTGTCGCCGCCAGGCGGCTGAGCGCGAGGCAGGGCCAGGCCGCGTTGGTGGCCTCGATGAACGCGCGGCCCTGCGCCGTCGTTTCGAGGTGGCGCTCCTTCGATGGTGCGAATGCGGCCGCGAGTTCCGTCACGTCTTTCAGCGCCTGGTCGTCGTTGCGGGCAGTCGCGCGGTAGGCGTGGACCATCAGCGTCGCGTCGCAGAAGCCGCCGCCGCTGCCGATCATGGTCGTGAGCCAGCGTTGCAGCGTGGTCGCATCGGTGATGTCGCCGGCCTCGACTGCCCATTCGATGCCGCTCGAATAGGAAAACGCGCCGACCGGGTAGGCCGGCGACAGCCACGCCATCAGCCGATACAGCGCGGCCGCATCGGAGGTGCGCGGCACGCCCTCCCGGTCACTCATGATCGTTCACTCATGCCCGTAAGCGCCCGGCTCGGGATGAAACGTCGCCTCGATCTCAGTGATGGTCGCGCCGAGGCCGCGCAGCATGGCCTCCAGCACATGGTCGCGGCGGATGCGCAGCCGGTCGCCGACGATCTCGACGTCGGTGTGGCGGTTGCCGAGATGCCAGGCGAGGCGGGCGAGATCGCAACCACTGCCGGCGGCGATCTCGACCAATTTCTCCGGCTTGCCGTCGACCCGCACGATCGAGCCGTCGTCGAGCACCAGCCCGTCGCCCTCGTGCAGGGGCGTCGGCTTGGCTAGGTCTAGGAGGAAAACCGTGCCGCTTTCGCCGGTCAGCAGCATGCGCCGGCGGAATCGCCCGTCGGCATCGAGCACGACGCGATCGACCGCGGCGGTCTCGCGCCAGCCGCCTGCCGCCTTGACCTCGTGGGCGCGTTTCATCGCTAAAAAAGGAAGTAACGCTGCGCCATCGGCAGCACGTCTGCCGGGGTGCAAGTGAGCAGTTCGCCGTCGGCGCGGACCTCGTAGGTCTCCGGATCGACCTCGATATCCGGGGTCGCGTCGTTGTGGATCATGCTTTTCTTGGAGATCTTGCCGCGCGTGTTGGCGACCGCGACCAGCTCCTTCTCGATGCCGAGCTTGCGGCCGAGCCCGGCCTTCACCGCTGCCTTCGAGACGAAGACCACCGACGACGCGGTGCGCGCGCGCCCGAATGCGCCGAACATCGGCCGGTAGTGCACCGGCTGCGGGGTGGGGATCGAGGCGTTGGGGTCGCCCATCAGTGCCGCCACGATCGAGCCGCCCTTGATGATCATGTCCGGCTTCACGCCGAAGAACGCCGGCGACCACAGCACGAGATCGGCGAGCTTGCCCTTCTCGATCGAGCCGATGTGCTTCGATACGCCATGCGCGATCGCCGGGTTGATCGTGTACTTGGCGATGTAGCGCTTCACCCGCGCATTGTCGTTGTCGCCGGTTTCCGTTTTCAACCTGCCACGCTGCTTCTTCATCTTGTCGGCGGTCTGCCAGGTCCGGATGATGACTTCGCCCAGCCGGCCCATCGCCTGGCTATCGGACGACATCATCGAGAGCGCGCCGATATCGTGCAGGATGTCCTCGGCCGCGATCGTCTCCTTGCGGATGCGGCTCTCGGCAAATGCAAGATCTTCTGGGATCGACGGATCGAGATGATGACACACCATCAGCATGTCGAGATGCTCGTCGATGGTGTTGCGCGTGAACGGCCGGGTCGGGTTGGTGGAGGAGGGCAGGACGTTCTTCAGCCCCGCGACCTTGATGATGTCGGGCGCGTGGCCGCCACCCGCGCCCTCGGTGTGGAAGGCGTGGATGGTGCGGCCCTTGAACGCCTTGATGGTGTCCTCGACGAAACCGGACTCGTTGAGCGTGTCGGTGTGGATCATCACCTGCACGTCGTAGTCGTCGGCGACGGAGAGGCAATTGTCGATCGCCGCCGGCGTCGTGCCCCAATCCTCGTGCAACTTCATCGCGCAGGCGCCGGCCTTGATCATCTCTTCGAGCGCCGCCGGCCGCGCCGCGTTGCCCTTGCCGGCGAATCCGAGATTGACCGGAAACGCATCGGCCGCCTGGATCATGCGCCCGAGATGCCACGGGCCGGGCGTGCAGGTGGTGGCGTTGGTGCCGGCCGCCGGGCCGGTGCCGCCGCCGAGCAGCGAGGTGATGCCCGACATCAGCGCGTCGTCGACCTGCTGCGGACAGATGAAATGAATGTGGGTGTCGAAGCCGCCGGCGGTGAGGATCTTGCCTTCGCCGGCGATCACCTCGGTGCCCGGGCCGATGACGATGGTGACGCCCGGCTGGATGTCGGGATTGCCGGCCTTGCCGATGGCGAAGACCCGGCCGTCCTTGATGCCGACGTCAGCCTTCACGATGCCCCAGTGGTCGAGCACCAGCGCATTGGTGATGACGGTGTCGACCGCGCCCTGCTTGTTGGTGATCTGACTCTGGCCCATGCCGTCGCGGATGACCTTGCCGCCGCCGAACTTCACCTCCTCGCCATAGGTGGTGAAATCCTTTTCGACCTCGATGATGAGGTCAGTGTCGGCGAGCCGCACGCGGTCGCCCGTGGTCGGGCCGAACATGTCGGCATAGGCAGTTCGCTTCATCGTGACCGACATGGCGACCTCAGAGCTTTCCCATCACGTCCTGGCGGAAGCCGTAAACGACCCGCTTGCCGGCGAGCGCCACCAGCGTCACGTCGCGGGTCTGTCCCGGCTCGAACCGCACGGCGGTGCCGGCGGCGATATCGAGGCGCATGCCGCGCGCCTTCTTGCGCTCGAACTTCAGCGCCGGATTGGTCTCGAAGAAATGATAGTGCGAGCCGACCTGGATCGGCCGGTCGCCGGTGTTGGTGACCATGAGCGTTACGGTCTTGCGGCCGACGTTGAGCTCGATGTCGCCGTCCTTGATGAACATTTCGCCGGGGATCATCTTCGACCTCGCTTCTTTGCGTGGCGCATGTCCTTGTCGGAAAACCGGTCTCCACTTTTCCGGGACATGCGCTAACGTATCGGTTCATGCACGGTGACGAGCTTGGTCCCGTCCGGGAACGTCGCCTCCACCTGTACGTCGTGAATCATTTCCGGAATGCCGTCCATCACCTGCGCGCGGGTGATGACGTGCGCGCCGGCTTCCATCAGCTCCGCGACGGTGCGGCCGTCACGCGCGCCCTCGAGGATGAAATCGGTGATCAGCGCGACCGCCTCGGGATGGTTGAGCTTGACGCCGCGCTCGAGCCGCCGCCGCGCCACGATGGCGGCCATGGCGATCAAGAGCTTGTCCTTTTCCCGGGGCGTGAGATTCATCAATGAATTCCAGGCTTGTCAGTTGGTCCAGTTTCGCGGCAGCGGCGCGGTTCGTATCGTTCCGAGCGCGCAGGTGATGTCGTGGCGCAAGGCGGCGCCGTCGCGGGCGCAAAACCGCAACACCGTCCGGCCGTTCCAAGCTGAAACGCCGACCTCACCGCGGAATTCGCCGCCCATGGCGTGAATGCCGTCAGACAAGGTCTCGTCGCCGGGAACCACCAGCGCGGTCGCGATCGCCACGCCGCCATTCGCCACCGCGCACTCGCCGAGCGATTGTTCGATGGGGCCGCTCAGGTGCGTGCCTTCGGCATAGATCAACCGGCCGCCCTGGCGCACGCGCCAGGTATCGTGCAGCGCGCCGTTCCTGACGGCTTCGCCCATGCCGGTGCGGCCGAAGATCAGCGGCTCGACCAGGACCAGTTGCGCATCCTCGGCGAGATCGACCTCGATCCGGCGATGCAGCGACGCCCGGTCGAACAGGATGGTTTCCTGCGGCAGCCAGGCGAGCGTGCCGCCGGCCGCGACGCGGATTTTCACGTTGACCGTCACCGGGGGCCCGAGGCTTCGATAGATCTTCTCCGCCGCGGTGGTGGTCACGACCAGCCGCGCGTTCTCGCCGACCGAGACGTCGATATCGAAGGCGTCGCCGCCGGTCATGCCGCCGCCAGTGTTGACGGTGACCGCTTCCAGCTCGGCCGCGGCTGCGCCGGGAAACCGCACGCGCAGCGATCCGCTCTCGTGCACGCGCCGGCGCCGGGTGATCCCGGCGACGTCCTCGACCTCAAGACCGATACGGCCGCGCGCGCGAATGGCGGTGAGATCGTGATCCGCCGTTGTTGCCGTGGAATGCATGACGCCCGTGCCCTGAGGAGCCTCAAGTCTCGTCATATTGCGCTCAAATCGCAAGGGAGCGCTTCAGCGCGACCTCGTCCAAGGTCTCCTTCGTGCAGGAATAGACCACGGCGCCACGGTCCATCACCGCGAAATGGTCGCCGAGCTCCTGCGCGAAGTCGAGATACTGCTCGACCAGCACGACGGCGATCTGGCCGAGGTTGCGCAGATAAGAGATCGCGCGGCCGATGTCCTTGATGATCGACGGCTGGATGCCCTCGGTCGGCTCGTCCAGCAGCAGGAGCTTCGGCCGCATCACCATGGCGCGGCCGATCGCGAGCTGCTGCTGCTGGCCGCCGGAGAGGTCGCCGCCGCGCCGGCCCAGCATGCTGTTCAGCACCGGGAACAGCGAGAACACGTCGTCGGGGATGTTGCGGTCGGCGCGCGCCAGCGGTGCGAACCCGGTCTTGAGGTTCTCTTCCACCGTCAGCAGCGGAAAGATCTCGCGGCCTTGTGGCACAAAGGCGATGCCCTGGCGCGCCCGTTCAGGGGGCCTGAGCCGGGTGATGTCCTTGCCGTCAAACTCGATCGAACCCTTGCTGACCGGATGCCGACCGACCAGCGCGCGCAGCAGGCTGGTCTTGCCGACGCCGTTGCGCCCGAGCACGCAGGTCACCTTGCCGGGCTCGGCGATAAGCGAGACGCCGCGCAGCACCTGTGCCGCGCCGTAGTGTAAGTCGATCGCCTTCACTTCAAGCATGGTCAGCGTCCAAGATAGACCTCGATCACGCGCTCGTTCTCCGAGACCTGATCGATGGTGCCTTCGGCGATCACTGTTCCTTCGTGCAGGCAGGTCACCTTCACGCCAAGGTCGCGCACGAACGTCATGTCGTGTTCGACCACGACAATGGTCTTTTCGCGGTTGATCTCCTTGAGGAGGCTCGCGGTCTGCCGGGTTTCGGCGTCGGTCATGCCGGCGACCGGCTCGTCAACCAGCAGGATTTTCGGTTCCTGTGCCAGCAGCATGCCGATCTCAAGCCACTGCTTCTGGCCGTGCGAGAGGCTGCCTGCCACGCGCTCACGCGCTTTCCTCAATCGCACGATCTCCAGGATGCTGTTGATCCGTGTCTCGGTCTCGGCGTTCTCGCGCCAGAACAGCGTGCTGCGAACCCGCCGGTCGGCCTTGAGCGCAAGCAGGATATTGTCCTCGACGGTGTGCATCTCGAACACGGTCGGCTTCTGGAACTTGCGGCCGATGCCAAGCTCGGCGATTTGCGTCTCGTCGAGCTTGGTGAGATCGGCGGTGCCGTCGAACAGCACGTCGCCGGAGTTCGGCCGAGTCTTGCCGGTGATGACATCCATCATCGTGGTCTTGCCCGCGCCGTTTGGGCCGATGATCGCGCGCATCTCGCCGTCTTCGAGGGCGAGCGAAAGATTGTTCAGCGCCTTGAAGCCGTCGAACGAGACATTGACGCCGTTGAGGTAGAGGATTGATGTGGCGAGCTTGTCTTCCATCGCGCTCTCCTTACTCGGCGGGCTTGGGAGACGGGTCGGTCATGACGCCGTCTTCTGCTGCAGCGCTTTCGGCGGCCTCGCTGGCTTGAGCCTGCTGGCGATCGCGGCGCTTTTCCATCAGGTGGCGGAACGTGCCCACGATTCCGCGTGGCAGGAACAGCGTGACCGCAACGAACATCCCTCCCAGCAGGAACAGCCAATAGGGAGCGAGGAACCCGGACGTAAAGACGGTCTTCGCGTAGTTGACCACGACCGCGCCCAGTGCGGCGCCGATCAGCGTGCCGCGTCCGCCTACCGCGACCCAGATCACCGCTTCGATGGAATTTGCCGGCGAGAATTCGCTCGGGTTGATGATGCCGACCTGCGGCACGTAGAGCGCACCGGCCACGCCGGCCATGCAGGCCGACAGCGTAAACACGAACAGCTTGTAGGATTCGACCCGGTAACCCAGGAAGCGGGTGCGGGTCTCGGCGTCGCGGATCGCAACGAGTATCTTGCCGAGCTTCGACGTGATGATGACCCGGCAGATGAGGAAGCCGAGCAGCAGCGCGAGGGTGGAAATCGCGAACAGCGCCGCTCGGGTGCCCTGCGCCTGCACGTTGAAACCAAGAATGTCCTTGAAATCGGTGAGGCCGTTGTTGCCGCCGAAGCCGAAGTCGTTGCGGAAGAAGGCAAGCAGCAAGGCGTAGGTCATCGCCTGGGTGATGATCGACAGGTAGACGCCGGTGACACGGCTGCGGAACGCGAACCAGCCGAAGACAAAGGCCAGCGCGCCGGGAACCAGCAGCACCATCAGCATCGCATAAGGGAACGACTGGAAGCCGTACCAGTAGAGCGGTAGCTCCGTCCAATTCAGGAACACCATGAAGTCCGGCAGGATCGGGTTCGCGTACACGCCGCGGCCGCCGATCTGGCGCATCAGGTACATGCCCATGGCGTAGCCGCCGAGCGCGAAGAATGCGCCGTGGCCGAGCGACAGGATCCCGCAATAGCCCCAGATCAGGTCGATCGACAGCGCCAGCAGCGCGTAGCAGATGTATTTGCCGAACAGCCCGACATAGTAGTTCGAGACGTGGAACGGCGATGATGCCGGCACCAGCAGGTTCAACAGCGGCACGATGACGGCGATCGCCATCAGCAGCACGACGAAGATGACGGCGCCGCGGTCGAGCGTGCGGATAATCGGAAACGGCCTCATGCTTCGATTGCCCGGCCCTTGAGCGCGAACAGGCCGCGCGGGCGCTTCTGGATGAACAGGATGATCAGCACCAGGATGGCGATCTTGGCGACCACCGCGCCGGCGTAAGGCTCAAGGAACTTGTTGGCGATACCGAGCGAGAACGCACCGACGAGCGTGCCCCAGAGATTGCCGACGCCGCCGAACACCACGACCATGAACGAGTCGATGATGTAGCTCTGCCCGAGATTGGGGCTGACGTTATCGATCTGTGACAGCGCCACGCCCGCGAGGCCGGCCACGCCGGAGCCGAGGCCGAAGGTGAGGGCGTCGACGCGGCTGGTGCGGATGCCCATCGATGCCGCCATGGCGCGGTTCTGTGTCACCGCGCGCATCTCGAGGCCGAGATGGGTGTAGCGCAGCAGCGCCAGCAGCAGGAAGAACACCGTCATCGTGAAGATGATGATCCAGAGCCGGTTGTAGGTGATGCTGATGTAGCCGATCTCGAACGCGCCGCTCATCCACGACGGGTTGCCGACGTCCTTGTTGGTGGGGCCGAAGCCGGTCCGAACCGCCTGTTGCAGGATCAGCGAAATGCCCCAGGTCGCGAGCAGGGTTTCAAGCGGCCGGCCGTACAAGAAACGGATTACGCCGCGTTCGATCACAATGCCGACTGCCCCGGCGACGATGAAGGCAAGCGGAATGGCGATGAACAATGAATAATCGAACAGGCCGGGATTATGGGCGCGGATCAATTCCTGGACGACGAAGGTCGTATAGGCGCCGAGCATCACCATTTCGCCGTGGGCCATGTTGATCACGCCCATGACGCCGAAGGTGATGGCGAGGCCGATGGCCGCGAGCAGCAGAACGGAGCCGAGCGAAAGCCCGTACCAGACGTTCTGGACGTTGTTCCACATCGCGAGATTGGTCTGGATCGCGCCGATCGCGTCCTGCGCGGTGCGCTTGACCCCGTCGGGCGTGCCGGCGGGCAGGCTCGACAGCAGCGCGAGCGCATCCTGATCGCCACGCTGGCGCATGATGCCGATCGCTTCGACCTTCTCGGTTTCGCTGGCGTCGGGCTTGAACAGGATGACGGCGGCGTGGGCTTCGACCAGCGCGCGTCGGACGTTCGGGTTGGTCTCTTTCTTGATCGCCGCGACCAGGACCTCCAGCACGTTGGGGTCCTTGGACTTGAACACCGCCCGCGCCGCTTCGAGGCGCTTGGCCGGGTCTGGCGACATCAGGGTCAGGCTGCCCATCGCAGCATCGATGGCGCGGCGGACGCGGTTGTTGAGGCGCACCGGCGTGACGTCGCCGGGGGTCGAGGTCGTGGGCTTTCCGGTCGCGGCGTCAAGGAGCGCGCCAGCGCGGTCCTTGATGAAGACCCGCTTTTCCTGGGCGCTGAACAGCAGCCGGCCGTCCTGCAAGGCTTCGACCAAGGGGATAGCCAGCGGGCTACCGCTCTGAGCAATCGCGGCGATCGCCGTGTCGGTGTCGGCGAAGTTGTCGGTGAGGAATCCGGACAGCGCGCTGTCGAGGTTCTGTGCCTGCGCGGCGCTTGCACCGACAAGCGCGACCCACAGCATGACGGCGAACGACAGCAAGCGATGGCGCAACAGGCAGCGCATCGAAAATCCCCCGGCATAGGGCGGGAGGCATTGCGCCTCCCGCGTTTCGCTTGGCAGCTATCTTGGCAGAACGACTAACCGCCGCAACGCTTGGTGACGGTATTGTAGTTGCCGCACTTGAGCTTGACCCAGTCCGCCTGCAGGTCGCGCGAGCCTTCGAGGTGCTCGGACCAGGCGGCGCCTGGAACGAGGTCCGGCGTCTTCCACACCACGTCGAACTGGCCGTCACCACGGATTTCGCCGATGAACACCGGCTTGGTGATGTGATGGTTCGGCAGCATGGTCGAGGTGCCGCCCGTGAGGTTCGGGGCGGTGATGCCCGGCAGCGCCTCGATGACCGCATCGGGTTCGACCGACTTGGCGGCGTTGGCGGCGTTGACCCACATCTGGAAGCCGATCACGTGCGCTTCCATCGGATCGTTGGTCACGCGCTTCGGGTTCTTGGTGAAGGCCTTCCACTTCTTGATGAACTCGGCGTTGCCCGGGGTCTTGATCGATTCGAAGTAATTCCAGGCCGCGAGATGGCCGACCAGCGGCTTCGTATCGATGCCGGCAAGCTCTTCTTCACCGACGGAGAACGCCACGACCGGAATGTCCTTGGCGCTGACGCCCAGGTTGCCGAGCTCCTTGTAGAACGGAACGTTGGCGTCGCCGTTGATGGTCGACACCACCGCGGTCTTGCGGCCTTGCGAGCCGAAGGTCTTGATGGCGGCGACGCGCGTCTGCCAGTCGGAGTGGCCGAACGGCGTGTAGTTGATCGAGATGTCGCCCGCGGCCACGCCCTTCGACTTCAGATAGGCTTCGAGGATGCGGTTGGTGGTGCGCGGATAAACGTAGTCGGTGCCTTCAAGCACCCAGCGGACGACCTTCTCGTCCTTCATCAGGTAGTCGACGGCGGGGATCGCCTGCTGGTTCGGCGCCGCGCCGGTGTAGAACACGTTGCGCTCGCTTTCCTCGCCCTCGTATTGGACGGGGTAGAACAGGATATTGTTCAACTCCTTGAACACCGGCAGCACCGACTTGCGGGACACCGAGGTCCAGCAGCCGAACACCGCGGAAACCTTGTTGTTCGAGATCAGTTCGCGCGCCTTTTCGGCAAACAGCGGCCAGTTCGACGCCGGGTCGGTCACGACAGCTTCCAATTTCCTGCCGAGCACGCCGCCCTTGGCGTTCTGTTCCTCGATCAGCATCAGCATCACGTCTTTCAACGTGGTCTCGCTGATCGCCATCGTTCCTGAGAGCGAATGGAGAATTCCGATTCTGATGGGTCCTTGAGCCCGTGCCGATGAAATAATCGCCGGGCTGCAGATGATCCCGGCGGCAGCGGCCAATCCGCCCCGGAGCACCGTTCGCCTAGCAACGGTTTTGACTGGAGTCGTCATCGATGTCCCCTGTTTGACGCGGCGAACGGCCAAATCGCCGGATCGCCCGTGAGCAGGACGCAAAGACTGTGCCAGCGAATTTCGCTGTCCAAGTTGTTGATTGGACAAGTCGATGCCCGCGCTGAAATCGGTGGCCGGTAAGCCTGCCTAAGCCGTGGGCATCTCGGCCGGCATTGTGGCTCCACATTGCTCAATAAAGGGGCCGACGGTGCTCAATATTTGTCGGGCCCTGCGCGATCGTTAGGCGGCCGCGCTCATGGAGGAGCGGAATGCCCAGCGGGTGAAATGGCCTTCCATCCAGGCGAACACCGCGTACATGGCGATGCCCTCGAAGGCGAGCAGCAGCAGGGCCGCGAACACCAGCGGCATTTGGAAGTTCGAGCCGGCGAGCGCGATCTGGTAGCCGAGCCCGGCATTGGCGCCGACCGTCTCGGACACCACGGTGCCAACGAACGCCAGCGTAATGGCGACCTTGAGCGAGCCGAACAGATAAGGCTGCGTCCGCGGAATGCCGACCTTGAGCATGATGTCGAGCTTGCGTGCGCCCAGCGCCCGCAGCACGTCCTCGAGTTCGGGCTCCATTGTGGCGAGTCCGGTCGCGACGTTGACGACGATCGGGAAGAACGAGATCAGGAACGCGGTCAGTATCGCCGGCACCTCGCCGATGCCGAACCACATGATCAGGATCGGCACCACCGCGACCTTGGGAATGCAGTTGAACCCGATCATCACCGGGTAGAGCCCGCGATAGATCGTGCGTGACCAGCCGACGATCAGCCCGAGCGCGATGCCGAACGCCACCGCGATGCCGAAGCCGGCCATGGTGGTCCATAGCGTCACGAACGAATGGCGCATGAGCGGCCGCCAATACTGGATCATGGCCGCGAACGCCTCGGAGGGCGCCGGCAGGATGAAGCGGTCGATCTTGAAGATCCGGCAGACCGCTTCCCACAGCACAAAGATGGCGATGGTGAACAGCAGTGGCGATAGCTTCTCCAGCATCGAATTCATGCTTGCCGCACCTCGCCGATCTTGACGCGCAGTTCGTGCACGATGTCGGTGAATTGCGGCTTGAAGCAATCCTCGAGCTCGCGCGGTCGCGGCAGTTCGATGGTCTTGCTCATGACGATGTGGCCCGGCCGGGAACTCATCACGTGAATGGTGTCAGCCAGGAAGGTTGCCTCGCGCAGGTCGTGGGTGACGAGGATCACGGTGAACTTGATCCGTTGCCACAGGTCGCGCAGCACGCACCACAGTTCCTCGCGGGTGAAGGCGTCGAGCGCCGCAAACGGCTCATCGAGCATCAGCAGCGCGGGCTGGTGGATGAGCGCGCGGCAGAGCGACACGCGCTGCTGCATGCCGCCGGAAAGCTCCCACGGATAGCGATCGCCGAAGCCGTCGAGGCCCACGGTCTTGAGCAGGGCCTCCGCCTGCGCGCGGTACTGCACCTTCTCGCGGCGGAAGTTCGAGCGATACGGCTGCACGATCTCGAGCGGCAACAGGACGTTGTCGATGACCTTGCGCCAGGGCAGGAGGTTCGGATTCTGGAACGCCATGCCGGCGATCTTGACCGGCCCGCTCACCTTCTCACCGGAAATGACAATGCTGCCGGTGTCCGGCGGCATCAGTCCGGTGACGAGTTTCATCAATGACGACTTGCCGCAACCCGACGGGCCGACCACCGCGGCGAACTCACCGCGGCGCACATTGAGCGACGTGCCCTTCAGCGCCAGAACGCCGCCGGACACGCCGCGATATGTGAGCGTAACGTCATCGATATCGACGGAGGCGCTCATGCCCGGCTTTTCTTCGACTCCACACGAGTGATTGAAGAAAGACGCGGGTGATCACAGCTTCCGATCGGCCACCGGCGGCAGGTACTGGCTGGTGAAGACATCCTCTGCCGTCGGACGCGCCTTGAAGTCGTAAGTTACCGCGATCTGGTCGATCGATTTCGCCAGCCGCGCCATGTCCACGCCGCCGAAGCCGTTGGCCTTCACCCACGGGGTGACGAAGTTGTCGCGCAGCGACATGCGCAGCCGGTCGAGTTCGATCGCTTCGTCACCAGTATCGTTACGCTTCATTACCGATTTGATGGCAGCGACCGGATCGCGGATGGTGTCGAGCGTGCCTTTGATCGTCGCACGGACGAAGCCGGCGACCAGCTTCGGATTGGCCTTGGCGAATTCCGGGTTGACCATGATGGCGTTGCCGTAGAGCACGAGGCCGTAGTCGGACATCAGCATGGTCTTGATGTCCTCGGGCTTGAGGCCCTTCTGCAGCAGGTTGTAGTGCATCGAGAACGAGAAGCCGGTGATGGCGTCGACCTTGCCCTCCGCCAGCATCGGCTCACGCACCGGGAAGCCGACATTCTCGATCTTGACCTTGGACGGATCGATGCCGTTCTCGCGCACGAACGCTCGCCACTGCGCAAACGCGCCGTCGGCGGCAGGCGCGCCGAGAATGCGGCCTTCGAGATCCTTCGGCTTCAGGATGCCGGTCTTGGTCGTCGTCGCGATCGCGAACGGCGGCCTGTCGTACATCATCAGCACCGCCTGGACTTTCTTGTCGGGGTTCTGATCCAGGAACTTGACGAGCGAATTGACGTCGAAGAAGCCGATCGGGTAGGTGCCCGCCGCGACGCGTGCGATGCCGGCCACCGAGCCCGGCCCGGAGTCGATCGAAACGTTCAGCCCTTCGGCTTTGTAGTAACCCTTGTCGAGCGCGACAAAGTACGGCGCCGACGGCCCTTCGAATTTCCAGTCCAGCGCGAATTTCAGATTGGTTTGCGCGGACACTGGCCTGGCGAAAACGGCCGCGAATGCCACCACTGCAACTGCGAGGAACCTGATCGCGACCATCGTTGACGCTCCTTGAGGCAAGTCGGCGAATTTTCCAGCCCGTGCTCAGCAAACCGCGTGCCAGCCTAAATCTTTCGCTCGGTCTGGATCATGCGGTCGTAGCTTGCCCGAAGACTAGGCAATTTGGCCGGGCTTGCCTATTCACCAATCGGATCTGTTGAAAACCTGCACTTTTTCGGCCGGCGGGGACGTCAGTCGATCATCGGCGCGTTCGCCGCAAGGTTCCGATGTTCGCGGTGCCAATGCTCGGCGATGTCGAGGCGGGTCGCGATCCACACGCGCTCATGCTTGGCGAGGTGGTCGAGGAAGCGGATCAGCGCCGCGGCGCGACCCGGCCGTCCGACCAGCCGGCAGTGCAGGCCGACCGACATCATCTTCGATGTGCCTTCGCCTTCCGCGTAGAGCAGGTCGAAACTGTCGCGCAGGTAGCCGAAGAAATCGTCGCCGTTGCCAAAACCCTGCGGAACGACGAAGCGCATGTCGTTGGCGTCGAGCGAGTAGGGGATCAGGAGGTGCGGGCCTTTCGGCCCGTTGACCCAATACGGCAGGTCGTCGGCATAGGTGTCGGACGAATAGCGGAAGCCGCCGTCTTCCAGCACGAGCTTCAGCGAGTTTTCCGAGGTGCGACCGGTGTACCAGCCGAGCGGCCGCGTGCCGGTCGCTTCGGTATGAATGCGGATCGCCTCACGCAATTGCGCGCGCTCCTCGGCTTCCGGCATGTCCTTGTGCTCGATCCATTTGAGCCCGTGGCTGGCGATCTCCCATCCGGTTTCCCGCATCGCCGCGACGACGTCGGGGTTGCGCGCCAGTGCGGTGGCGACGCCGAACACCGTCACCGGCAGCTTGCGCTCGCTGAAAATTCGCCAGAGCCGCCAGAACCCGGCGCGCGAGCCGTACTCGAACATCGACTCCATATTCATATGGCGCTGCCCGGGCCAGGGCTGCGCCCCGAGCACGTCGGTCAGGAACGCCTCCGACGCCTTGTCGCCATGCAGGATCGAGTTCTCGCCGCCTTCCTCATAGTTGACGACGAACTGCACCGCGACGCGGGCCTTGCCCGGCCAGCGCGGGTCCGGCGGGTTGCGGCCGTAGCCGATCAGGTCGCGCGGATAGTGCGGGGCAGGCGGCATCGTCGTCCTTGGAGTGATGCGATCGTCCCGCGCGTGTGCTAACAATCGCGCGGTGGAGCACGACACCATGACAGACACGCCGCCGCCTGTTCAAGTCTCCGCGCAGGGGTGCGGGCGGCTCGCGAGTCCTTGAGCATGCTGGGCGCGCCCGACACGCAACCGCAACACGCAAGCCTCGCCGCCGCCGTGCTGGGCGGACGGATTATCGAGCTTTGCGACGAGCTTGCGCAGTTTTCCGAAGAGCCGGGCCGGCTGACCTGCACGTATCTGACGCCGGCTCATCGCGCCGCGGCGTCGCAGCTCGCAGCATGGATGCAGGCGGCCGGGCTCGACACCAGTATCGATACGGTCGGCAACGTCATCGGTCGCTTCCCGTGTGCCGATCCGCACGCCAAGACGCTGATCGTCGGCTCGCACTACGACACCGTGCGCGATGCTGGCAAGTATGACGGCCGGCTCGGGATCGTCACGGCGCTGGTGGTTGCCGAGGAGTTGTCGCGCCGGCGGTTCAAGCTGCCGTTTCATCTGGAAGTGATCGCGTTCGCGGAAGAGGAGGGCGTGCGGTTCGGCACCGCCTATCTCGGCAGCCGCGTGATCGCCGGCAGGTTCGAGCCGGAGTTCCTGACGCGCCGCGACGCGTCGGGAGCCACCGTCGCCGACGTGATCGCGTCGGCCGGCGGCAATCCTGCCGACATTCCGGGGCTTGCGCGCCGGTCTGACGATTTGCTGGGCTATCTCGAAATTCATATCGAGCAGGGGCCGGTGTTGCTCGAGGCCGGTCTGCCGCTCGGCATCGTCACCGCGATCGCCGGCGGTGCACGTTACGGCGTTTCGATCTCTGGCGTTGCCGGACACGCCGGGACCGTGCCGATGGCCTCGCGCCACGATGCGGTGGCCGCTGCCGCCGAACTGACGTTGTTCGTGGAAACACTGGCCCGGAATACGCCCGGTCTGCTGGGTACTGTCGGGCAGATCAATGTTCCTGGCGGCGCCATCAATGTCGTTGCCGGCCGCAGCGACATGTCGCTCGACATCCGCTCCTCCGACGAAAACACGCTGGCGCGCGGCATCGCCGACGTGCAGGCGCAAATCACACAGATCGAGCAGTCCCGCGGCGTCACCATCACGCTGGCCGAGCTGCTGCGGGCGCCGGTCGTACCATGCGCCGAAGCGCTGCAACGCCGGTTCGCGGATGTCCTGCAGAAAGCGTCGCTTCCCGTTCGCTATCTGCCGAGCGGCGCCGGGCACGATGCGGTGATGTTCGACGGGCTTGCGCCCATCGGCATGTTGTTTGTCCGCTGCGGCAACGGCGGCATCAGCCACAATCCGCTGGAAACGGTGGCTGAAGCAGACGCCGGGCTTGCCGCCAACGTTCTTCTCGACCTATTGATGAATTTCCAAATTGATGAATTTCAATGACGCTCGCTGACAACATCTCGCAGTATGTCGATCGGGAGTTCGAGCGCGAGGTCGCTTTCCTCGCCGAACTCGTGAAAGTCCCGAGCGACAATCCGCCCGGCGACTGCGCAGCGCATGCCATGCGGGCCGGCGCGCTGCTCGAGGCGCTCGGCTTCAAGGTCGAAGCGGATATCGTGCCGCCGGCAGTCGTTGCGGCCGCGGGCATGAAGAGCGCAACCAACCTGATCGTGCGGCATCGCTTCGGCGACGGACCGACCATCGCGCTCAATGCGCATGGCGATGTCGTGCCGCCGGGCCGCGGCTGGACCCGCGATCCCTACGGCGCCGCGATCGAAGACGGGCCGCACGGCAAGGCGATGTACGGCCGGGGCGCGGCGGTCTCGAAATCCGACTTTGCGACTTACACCTTTGCGCTGCTGGCGCTGATCGATGCGGCGGCGAATGGCGGCAAGCTCGGCGGCACGGTCGAGCTGCATCTGACCTATGATGAGGAATCCGGCGGCGACATCGGTCCCAAGCGGCTGCTCGACGCAGGCCTGACCCGCCCGGACTACGTGATCGCGGCGGGGTTTTCCTATTCGATCGTCAACGCCCACAACGGCTGCCTGCATCTTGAGGTGGTGGTCGAGGGCAAGCAGGCGCACGCCGCCATTCCCGATAGCGGCGTCGATGCGCTGGAGGCAGCGAACGTCATTCTCACGGCGCTCTATGCCAGCCGGCAAGCGTTGACCAGGACGCGATCAGCGACACCCGGTATCTCGTCGCCCACCCTTAACGTCGGTCTGATCAACGGTGGCATCAACACCAACGTGGTGCCCGATCAAGTCACGTTCCGGCTCGATCGGCGGATCATCCCGGAGGAATCTGCGGCCGAGGTCGAGGCGGGCCTGCGCAAGCTGATCGAAGACAGCGCCAAATCATTTGCGGGTATCAAGGTGACGGTGCGGCAAGTGCTGCTGGCCGCGCCGCTGGTTCCGCAGCCGGGCACCGAGCGGATCGCGTCAGCGATCCAACGCAACGCACAGGCGATCTTGAATACGGAGGTGCCCGTCACCGGCGTTCCGCTCTACACCGACGCCCGCCACTACGCCGCGCACGGCATTCCGGTGGTGCTCTACGGGGCAGGGCCGCGAACGATATTGGAAGCGAACGCCCACAACGCCAATGAGAACATCCGGCTGTCCGATCTGCGAGCGGCGACCAAGATCATTGCCTTGGCGGTTGCGGAGCTTGGCAAGGGTTGAACGGAGTTGACGTCATGGCGCTGGTCAAGAGCACGTATGGCAAGGCGCGCGTCCGGGTCATGCGCATTAACCGCGATGGCGAACGGCACGAGGTGCGTGAATTGTCGCTCCAGGTGATGCTCAGCGGCGATTTCGCGCGGGTGTATACGCATGCCGACAACACACTGGCGGTCGCTACCGACACGATCAAGAATATCGTCAATGTCGTGGCCCGCGAGAATCTGGCGTTGGACACCGAGCCGTTCTGTGTCGCGCTCGCTCAGCGGTTCCTAAAGAACTATCCCCAGGTTGCCACCGTGACGGTCGACGCCCTCGAGACTAAATGGGTTCGGCTTGCGTTCGACGGTGTGCCGCACGTCCACAGTTTCGTTCTCGACAACAACGGCAAAAGCTCGGCCAAGGTGCTTGCCACGCGGCAGGACATCGCGATGGCGTCGGGCCTGTCCGGCTTCACCTTCATGAAGACGACGGCGTCCGGCTGGGACCGCTTTGTGCAGGACGAATTTACGACGCTTCCCGAAACCCGCGACCGGATGTGCGCGACTGCGATGGATGCCAGTTGGCGATGGCAGTCCGCGCCGGCGGATTTCCCGGCGGCCAACGCCAAGATCGTGGACACCATGCTCAAGGTGTTCGCGACCACCTATAGCGAGAGCGTCCAGGACAGCCTTTACCGCATGGGCACGGCGGCATTGGCGGCGGTACCGGAGCTGATTGACATCACGCTGGCCTGTCCCAACAAGCACTATTTGCTGATCAATCTTTCACCATTTAAGATGGACAACGACAATCAGGTGTTCTTGCCGACGGACGAGCCGCACGGCCAGATCGAATGCACAGTCGGACGATGATCGGCATTTATGTCGCAACGGGTCTCCCTCGACGCGCTCAACAAGTCCGACAAGGCTGAATTCGTCCGCCTGTTGGATGGCCTGTTTGAAGGCGCGCCCTGGGTCGCGGAGGTGGCGTTTTCAGGCCGCCCGTTCGCGACGGTCGCGGGCCTGCACGACGCCTTGATGGCGGCGGTGCGCAGCCGGCCGAAGGCGGATCAGGTCACGTTCGTATCGGGCCATCCCGACCTCGCCGGCAAGGCCGCGCGTGCGGGAAGCATAGCGCCGGCGTCGGTCGCGGAGCAGGCGGGTCTCGGTCTTGACCGGCTATCCGATGACGAATTTCTTCGCTTCGAAAAACTGAATTCGGCGTATCGGCGGAAATTCGGATTTCCGTTCGTCATCTGCGTCCGCCGGCAGACCCGCGACGCGGTGCTCGAGGCCTTCGAGCATCGTCTCGGCAACGATACCGAGTCGGAGCTTGCCGCGGCGCTCGAGGAGATCGGCTACATCACCCGGTTGCGGCTGGTCGATCGCGTGGACGGTCCCGGCACCCCCGTGGTCGCCGGCCGGCTGTCGTCGCATGTGCTCGACACCTATCATGGGCGCCCGGCAGCCGGCGTGACGATCGAGCTGTTCGAGGTCGGGAAGTCGGCGCGGGCGCTGCTGACGCAAGCCGTGACGAATCGCGATGGGCGACCCGAGCGGCCACTGATCGCCGACGGTCCGCTGCGGATCGGAACTTACGAGCTGCTATTCCATATCGGGGACTATTTCAGGAGTTGCGGCGTCACCCGCGATGCCCGCCCGTTTCTCGATCAGGTCCCGGTCCGTTTCGGGATTTCGGAGCCCGAGGGGCACTACCACGTGCCGCTGGTCGTCACGCCGTGGAGCTATTCGGTCTATCGCGGAAGCTGACCAAGACACCGGCTTCGGGCCGATCTGCGTCGTTTTCGGCCAATTTTCTCGCAAAGTAGGTTTCAGGCGGTCGTATTGGTGCCGCAACCTGCGATTCATATCGCGCCCTCGATTCGCGGACGCAGGATGCCCATATGCAACCGATCCGCTGATTGGTGCGTTGCTCTGCGTATTGCCACGTTGTGAGGGTTGTTGATGGCACTTGAAAGCCCGTTGCCGGCGGAGTTGAAGCACGTCGATCCGCTCTCGTTCTATATTCCCGCGACGCAGACGGTCACGCGGCCGCGACGCACGCTCAAGTGTGGGGATACGTTCATCGTCACCGACAGCCACGGCGACATCGGCGCCTCGACCGGCGATCCCGACGGGCTGTTTCATGCCGACACGCGATTTCTTTCCCGTCTTGAGCTGTCATTGAACGGCGAGCAGCCGCTGCTGCTCGGGTCGAACGTGCGTGACGACAACACGATGCTCGCCGTCGACCTGACCAATCCGGATTTCTATGACGGCGAACAGATCACCCTCCAGAAGGACCTGCTGCACATCGCGCGCACCATCTTTCTGTGGCGCGGCACTGCCCATCAGCGCCTGCAGCTGCGCAATCACGCCAATCATCCGATCGCGCTCGACCTCACGCTGCATTTCAATAGCGATTTTGCGGACCTGTTCGAGGTGCGCGGCATTCAGCGGGCGCGTCGTGGCACTGGCAACGCCAAGGTCGTCGCACCCGATCAGGTATTGCTGAGCTATCACGGGCTGGATGGAGCGCCGCGGCGCACGCGGCTGACCTTCGATCCGGCACCGACCAAGCTTGCCCCTACCGTTGCTTCCTACCGTATCGAGCTCGCGCCGCATGAGGCCAAGCCGATCTTCCTCGCCGTTTCATGCAATGAGCCGAGCCTGGAGAAGCCGGTGCCGTTCCTGCGCGGATTGCTGGCGGCGCATCGCGCGCTACGCGCCGGCACGCGCAACATGACGACGGTCGAGACCTCGAACGAACTTTACAACGAAGTGTTGTGCCGCTCGGCGGCCGATCTCGGCATGCTGATGACCGATACGCCGCAGGGCCGCTATCCCTATGCCGGCATCCCCTGGTACTCGACGACGTTCGGCCGCGACGGCCTGATTACCGCGATGCAGATGCTGTGGTGCGACCCGAGCATGGCGCGCGGCGTCTTGCGCCGGCTGGCGGCATTTCAATCCCAGGTCAGCGACCCGCTTTCGGATGCGGAGCCCGGCAAGATCCTGCACGAGATGCGGGCCGGCGAGATGGCGGCGCTGGGTGAGGTGCCGTTCGGCCTCTACTACGGCAGCGTCGATTCAACACCGCTGTTCGTGCTGCTCGCCGGCCGCTATTTCGAGCGCACCGGCGACGAGGCGACACTGATAGAGCTGTGGCCTGCGATCGAGGCGGCGCTGCGCTGGATCGACGTCACCGGCGATGCCGATCGCGACGGCTTCGTTGAATATTTCCGTCAAACCGACAAGGGCCTCGCCAATCAAGGCTGGAAGGATTCGCACGACGCGATCTTCCATGCCGACGGCCGCACGGCCGAAGGTCCGATCGCCTTGGCGGAGGTGCAGGGCTACGTATTCGCTGCCAAGCAGGCGGCGGCGCGGTGCGCGCGGCATCTCGGCCACGATGCGCTCGCGAACAAACTCGAGGCCGACGCGCAGCGCCTTGCCGAACGGTTCGAGGCGTCGTTCTGGTGTCCCGAGATGCAATCCTACGCGCTTGCGCTCGATGGCGCGAAAGAGCCCTGCCGCGTCCGCACGTCCAATGCCGGGCAGGTGCTGTTCACGGGGATCGCGCGTCCCGATCATGCCAAGCTGGTCGCGGACGAACTGTTGCGGCCGCGTTTCTTTTCGGGATGGGGGATCAGGACGGTGGCGCGCGGCGAAGCCCGCTACAATCCGATGTCCTATCACAACGGCTCGGTCTGGCCGCACGACAATTCGCTGATCGCGCTCGGCTTTGCACGCTACGGATTCAAGCGTGCGGTAGGCCAGGTGATGCAGGGGCTGTTCGAGGCCGCGACGTATATGGACCTGCGGCGGCTGCCTGAGTTGTTTTGCGGGTTCCATCGCGAACGCAGGCGAGGGCCGACGCTCTATCCGGTGGCCTGCGCACCCCAAGCCTGGGCCAGCGCGACACCGTTCTCGCTGATCGAGGCTGCACTCGGATTGGAGTTCCGTCCGCGGACCAACGAGATCCACCTGCGCAATCCGTGGCTTCCCCCATTCCTCGATGACGTCATCCTGCGCAATCTTCAGGTCGGCGGATCGAGCATCGACCTGAAGGTACGCCGGCACGCCGACGAAGTGTCGCTCGAGGTGTTGCGGGCGCGCGGCAAGATTCAGGCATCCGTCATCTTGTCGGCATAATAGCGCATCGCGCTAATGCTCTGGCTTCCATCGTGATGATGGAACCGGAGGCGGCATGTGCACGTTCCTCCCTTTGATCTTCGGGGAAGGGGGAGATGACAAATGCAAGCCAAGCTTCGGCAGACAAAGTTTCGGACGATTTTAGCGATCACGGTGACGGCGCTTTGGGCGGCGGGTGGACCGTCCGCTCAGGAAATCGGCGTCAAGGAGACGCCGGTGCGGACCGATCAGTCGGCGACCCCTCCCGCACGCGGGCCGGAACTGCCGGCCGACACGTCGGTGACCGTTCTCGGATCGTGGCAGGCGCAAGGCGTGCTCGGCCGCGAGGTTCGCAGCACCGCCGACGAAAACATGGGGCGGATTGTCGACGTGATCGTTGATCGCGCCGGGCAGGCGCGCGCGGCGATCATCGATTTCGGCGGATTCCTCGGCGTCGGCAGCCGCAGGATCGCCGTCGATTGGAACGCGTTGCGGTTCCGTCCGGACAGCGTCAAGCGCGACGTCATCACGTTGGAGTTGACGCGCGACCAGGTGAAGGCGGCGCCGGAATACAAAGACAAGCAGGCCGTCGTCGTGCTGGGAGCGACCGGCGGTCTTCAATCACTGCCAACCGATTAGTCACTAACGCCGGAGGGGTCGTCTGGCCTGGGACGTGTCGCCACGTTTGATTGACAAGCCCGTGCGCGACGAGCCGGATCGTGGGCGCTCGGATCAGCGCGCGCTCGCTGTGGTGCCGTCACCGACGGCGCCGAATGGTGAGGTTCCGCATCCTTCGCAGCGAAGCCTTCGCGGGCTCGACTGGTTCATCTTCTTCGTCGCCGACATCCAGACCGGCTTCGGGCCGTTCCTCGCGGTCTATCTTACCTCGCAGAAATGGACGCAGATCGACATCGGCTTGGTCCTGTCGGCGGGCGGTGTGATCGCGCTCATGGGCCAGATGCCGGGTGGTGCGCTGGTCGACGCCGCGCGTTCGGAACGGTTTGTCGCCGGGCTGGCGCTGAGCGCGATCGCTGTCGCGGCGCTGGCGTATGCGTTCGCGCCGATCTTTCCGGTCGTGCTGGCCGCGGCCTGCCTGCATGCCGCTGCAAGCTGCGTGCTCGGCCCCTGCATCGTGGCCATGAGCCTCGGCCTGGTCGGTCACAATGCGATTGGCGAGCGGCTTGGACGCAACGCGCGGTTCGCCGCGATTGGCAATGGGACGGCGGCGGCGGCGATGGGTGCGGTCGGATACCTGTGGGAGCCGCGTGCCGTTTTTTTTGTGACCGCGATCCTGCTGGTGCCGACGCTGATCGCGCTGAGCCACATCCGCCCCGCCGAGGTCGATCCGGATCGCGCCCACGGCGGGCCGGTGCCGCAGAGGACCGATCATTCGCCGGCCGACGTGCGCACCGTCGTTCGCAAGGCGCCGCTGCTGATCCTGGCGTTCTGCGCCTTGCTGTTTCACATGGCCAACGCCTCGATGCTGCCGCTCATGGGCAGCGTGGTGACGATGCGCTCCAGCGAGTGGGCGACGGTGCTGATCGCCGCCTGCATCGTGGTCCCGCAGGCGGTCGTCGCCCTGGTGTCGCCATGGATCGGGCACCACGCCCAGATCTGGGGCCGGCTTCCGTTCCTGCGGATGGCTTTTGCGGCGCTGATATTCCGCGCGCTGCTGTTCGCGGTCGTGACCGACCCCGCGCTATTGGTCGCGGTGCAAATCCTCGACGGCATCACGGCGGCGTCGCTCGGTGTGATGGTGCCGCTGATGATCGCCGATATCACGCGCGGCACCGGCCGATTCAATCTGGCGCAGGGTATTGTCGGTACGGCGGTCGGGATCGGGGCGTCGATCAGCCCGACGCTGGCCGGCTATTTGACCGACCATTTCGGCAGCTCGGTCGCGTTCTTCGGGCTCGCTGTGATTGCCGCTGTGGCCTTCGCCGCCGTCTGGGCACTGATGCCGGAGACCCGCGAACCCGAGGCGCGCGCGGCCACAAAATAGGCCAAAGAAAAAGCTGACCGCGCGCGAGGCGAGGGCAGCTTCACTGTTGCGCCAAGGAAATCAGGTCGATGCCGCGATCTGCGGAACATCTTCGTCGGCCACGACCCGGAGCCGCGGTACCCCGGTCTCCATCAGGCTGCGATAGACCGAGAGATAGTCGAGCGCCATGCGGCGTGCGGTGAACCGCTCCTCGAAGCGCTGGCGAATGGCGGCGCGCGACAAATGTGAGAGACGATCGACTGCGCCGATCGCGCCGGCTTCGTCCTCGACGATGAAGCCGGTGAGGCCGTCTTCGATGATCTCCGGCACCGACCCGCGATTATAGGCGATGACCGGCGTACCGCACGCCATCGCTTCGATCATCACCAGCCCGAACGGCTCCGGCCAGTCGATCGGCACCAGCAGTGCAATTGCACCGCTCAGGAACGACGACTTGTCCGCGTCACCGATCTCGCCGATGTATTCGACGTATGGCGAGTTGAACATCGGCCGGATTTCTTCTTCGTAATAGTCGCGATCCGCGCGATCGATCTTTGCGGCTATTTTGAGCGGAACGCCGCAATGTTCTGCAATCCGGATCGCACGATCGACACGTTTCTCGGGTGCGATGCGCCCGAGGAAAGCGAAGTAGCTCGGCGTTACCGGCATCGGGACGATCAGCTTCTCGGGCAGGCCGTGGTGGACGGTCTTCACCCAGCGCGCCTGCGGCAACGGCCGCCGTTGCGAATTGGAGATCGAGACGACGGGCACCGAAGAAAACGTGTCGAACACCGGCTGGTGTTCGGGAAGATCAAGTCTGCCATGCAAGGTCGTCACGAACGGTGTCGACTGCCGTGAGAACAGCGAGAATGGATAGTAATCGAGATGAAAATGCAGAAAATCGAAGTCATTCGCCTGGCGCCGCACTTGCTCCAGCATCGCCATGTGCAACGCGTTCGGATCGCGGACGGAACCGTCCAGTCGCAGCGCTCGCGGCCAGCCCGGTTGAAGTTTTGCCGATGTGCACGAGTCGCCACTCCCGAATAACGTCACGTTATGTCCGAGCGCGACCAGCTCTTCGATAATCCAGTACACGACACGCTCGGTTCCACCATACAGCTTCGGCGGGATCGCTTCCGTCAACGGCGCAATTTGGGCAATACGCATGGAAATGACGCCTTCTGCTTGTGATCAGCCCGTTCACCCCCAACTGCCGAGCCGATCTAACATGGGGCACGAGTTATCAATTCGACAAGCAATCTATTTTTCGCAGGTGCGGGAACTATTTGAACGCGTGGGTTTTGGCTCACAGCGCATTCTGTCCGAGTCAATTTGCGTCGTGACGGAGTCACATCAGACTTGAGACAGGCGCAAGGCTTCGCAGCGGTGATCAATCATTAGGTCCGGGCGACAGAAAGACGAGGATGGATGCACGACGCTTGCCGCTATGTTGACCGCCCGTACGCATTCATCTTTCGTTACGTCCGGCTACGGACCGCAAGCCATGCCGTGATCGTGGCCGCGATTCTGGCGGCGGTATTTTGTTCAGTCACGACTCAATACGGCGTGAAATATTTGGTTGATACGCTCGCGGCCGGCCCTTCCGCGGCGCAAGGTATCTGGTTGGCGTTCGGGCTTCTCGTCTTGCTCATTGCGGCCGACAATCTTTTGTGGCGGCTCGCCGGCTGGATCGCGGGCTTCACGTTCGTGCGCGTCACCGGCGACCTGCGCCGCGATCTCTTCCGCCACCTCACCGGACATTCACAGAGCTATTTCGCGGATCGCCTCCCCGGCATGCTGACCAGCCGGGTCACCGCGACGTCGAACGCGGTTTACACGATCGAAACCATGTTCATCTGGAACGTGCTGCCGCCTTGCGTCGCAACGGTGGTGGCGATCGGCTTCGTCACCACCGTGAGCACGTGGATGGCGGCGGTCCTGACCGTTGTCGGCGGCGTGGTGGTGTTTGCCATGTTCCGGCTGGCGGCGGCCGGCAAACCGCTGCACCAGGCCTTTGCGACCAAGGCGGCCAGCGTCGATGGCGAGATGACCGACGTCGTCAGCAATATGCCGCTGGTCAGGGCCTTTGGCAGGTTTGGTCACGAGCATCGGCGCTTCGACCGTGCGGTCGACCGTGAACTGATGGCGCGCAGCCGTAGCCTGCTTTATCTCGAACGGCTCCGTATCATTCACGCGGTGGTCACGGTGGCGCTGACGGTCGGTCTACTGGCCTGGGCGGTTGTGCTCTGGCAACGCGGCGAGATCACCACCGGCGACGTCGTCCTCGCATGCACGCTCGGACTGGCAGTCTTGCATGCGACGCGCGACCTGGCGGTGGCGCTGGTCGACGTGACCCAGCACCTGGCTCGGCTGTCGGAGGCGCTATCGACTCTTTTGATGCCGCATGACCTGCGTGATCATCCTGAGGCCGCGCCGCTGGTGCGTTTCGGCGCCAGTGTCGAGTTCGACGCAGTGTCGTTCCAGCATCCGGGTGGCCGGCAGGTCTTCGACAATCTGACGCTGCGCATTGAAGCGGGGCAGCGCGTCGGTCTGGTCGGTCCCTCGGGCGGCGGCAAGTCGACGCTGTTCTCGCTTCTGCAGCGTTTCTACGACGTGCAGCAGGGTCGTATTCTCATTGACCGGCAGGACATTGCGCGCGTAACCCAGGAGAGCCTGCGCGCCGCGATCGCGGTCGTGCCGCAGGACGTGTCGCTATTCCATCGCTCGATCATGGAGAACATCCGCTACGGACGGCCGCGCGCCTCCGATGCGGAGGTGCTGGCGGCGGCGGCGGCGGCGCGCTGCGACTTCATCGAGCACTTGCCCATGGGCATGCGGACGATCGTCGGCGACCGGGGCATCAAACTTTCAGGCGGCCAGCGCCAACGCATCGCGATCGCGCGCGCCTTCCTGAAGGATGCGCCGCTGCTGTTGCTGGACGAGGCGACCTCCGCGCTCGACAGCGAATCCGAGGAAGCGATCCGCGCAGCGCTCGACTCGCTGATGCGCGACCGGACCGTTATCGCGATCGCGCATCGCTTGTCGACGGTGAATGCCTTCGACCGCATCATCGTGCTGCATTCGGGCTGCATCGCGCAGGACGGCGTCCCCGAGCAATTGATGCGGCGGGAGGGACTGTACCGCGATCTGCTCCAGCGGCAGAACGTGTTCGAGAAGCAAGCCGCTTAGTCATCGGTCATCTCCAGCTGGCGCGCTGCATCGATCGCGACCACGAGTCGTGCCTGCTGCTCCCCCTGGATGAAAAGGATCAGGCAGCGCTGGGCACTGCCTGATCAGGCTCCGGCATGCTCGGGACGGAGCCGAAGCGGCGCTCACGCCGATGGAATTCGCCGACCGCGGCGGCGAGGTCGTCGGCATCGAAGTCCGGCCACATCCGGTCGGTGAAGTAGAGCTCCGCATAGGCGCACTCCCACAGCAGGAAGTCCGAGAGGCGTTTCTCGCCGCCGGTGCGGATCAGCAGGTCGACGTCGTGGCGATGGCACGCCGGGTCGCCGGCGACGAGGCGGCCGAAGCTCTCGCGGGTGAGTTCGGCGCTGCGATCGAGCGAGGCCGCCGCGTGGAGGATGGCGTCGCGCGCCGAGTAGTCGAGGGCGACACGCAGATGCAGCTTTTGGCCGTCGGCGGTCCGCGCCTCCGCGGCCGCAATGTCGGTCGCGAGGCCGCCCGGCAACCGGTCGCGCCTGCCGATGACCGTCAACCGGATGCCGCTCTCTTGCAGGCGCGCGATCTCGTTTTGCAGGTAACGGCGCAGCAGGCCCATCAGCGTGTGTACCTCGGCGCGCGGCCGCCGCCAGTTGTCAGCGGAGAACGCGAACACGGTGAGGGTTGCTATGCCCAGGGCCGGCGCGGCCTCGCAGATCCGCCGGATGGTTTCGACGCCGGCGCGATGCCCCGCCGAGCGTGGAAATCCCTGCGCCGATGCCCAGCGGCCGTTGCCATCCATGACGATGGCCACGTGCAGGCCCTCGTTGCAGTCAAGAGTACTTTGCATCGTAAAGCTCCGGGGCAAAAAAAAGAGACGGTTGGTTTCGTGCGCGGCGTCCTAGGCGGAAGCCGGCTTGATAGTGAGGGCAGGTGAGTCCTTCGCGGTCTCGGCAGCATCGCGCACGACCTGCTCAAGCACCGCCAGGTAGCTGAGGAAGCGGCGGCGTCCGACCGTCGTGATCTTGCAGATCGTCTGCGGCCGCTTGTCGTCGTAGCCTTTCACGATGTCGACCAGCCCGGCCTCCTCGAGCACCTGCAAATGCCGGCTCAAATTGCCATCGGTCAGGCCGCACAGCCGCTTGAGGTCGGCGAATACCAATCCCTTGGGATGCGCCATCAGCGAGGTGAGCACGCCGAGCCGCGCCTTCTCGTGAATGACCCGGTCGAGTCCTTCATAAGCAAAGCGTCCGGCGGCGGGGTCCTTGCGGCTAGTCTTCGCCATCGGTGCCTCCGAGCGAATAGTGCAGGATGCCGGCCATCATGAGCTGGCCGATGCCGAACGGGATGCCCATGAGCCACGGCGACCAGGCATGGCCGGCCGCCGCGAGGGCGATGCAGACGAGCCCCGACGCGAGATACCAGGCGCCGGCCACGAACAGCGCGCGCGGCAGGAAACGGCACGACGCGAAGATGCCGAGGCTGAACAGGATCTGCCAGAGCCCGGGCATCAGCCACAGGCTGTCGGGCGCAAAGCGCAGCAGCACGAAGGTGAGGAGTGCGCCGGCAACGCCGACCGGGATCAGCTGCTCGATCGCCGCGTAGATCATCTCGTCGGCGAGCTCGGAGTGCAGCCGCCGCGAGCGCGTCACGGTCTCGGTCCCGATCAGGGCGGCTGAGAGTACGGCGGTGCCGACCCAGATGATGAAGAATGCGGTGAGCTGCTCGCGCGGATTGTCGAGCCACTGCGACTGGGCGAACGCCGCGAGCAACGAAAGCAATCCGGTGAACGCGATCGTCACCGGGCCGTAGCCGCGGAACTGCGTGCCCCGAGCCACCTGTTTCTTGATAGCGTCGATATCCGCCAGCGCTTTGTGCAAATCCTGCACCCGGCTCCCCCTCGATCCGATTAACTCACAGCGAACTTTACAATGCAAAGTACATCGCAGTGCAAAGATCGTCAAGCCCCTGATTCATGACAGAATTATTACAGTTGCGTAGATTTTCAGTGACTGGTACGGGCGAATAATGAACATCGAATGGTTCACGTGGTCGAATCCAGTCGCGGTGTGGTGGGCGTTCCTGATTGCGGTCAGCAGCGCCAACATCGCGCTATGGCTTTTGCTGCAGCGTCACTTCAAGAAGCGGGGACCCGGCGTTCGCGCCGGCCTGTTTCGTATCGAGATGATGGTGCTGCTATGCGCGGCTTACGTCTTCGGCTGCGCCTTCCGCTCGATCCTGCCACGGGCGGACGTCCAGCGCATCGCGCTGTTCGACACCTGGCTGTCGAGCGTGT
>Ga0075430_100000065_pt1 | contig 56889 bp, 49 predicted proteins | sample RhiMetdeltSRZDD4_FD_75294 | JGI IMG/M metagenome (GOLD analysis project Ga0075430, IMG submission 75294) | Populus rhizosphere microbial communities from Tennessee, USA - Rhizosphere MetaG P. deltoides SRZDD4 | ecosystem: Host-associated > Plants > Roots > Rhizosphere > Soil | place: USA... | reverse complement strand
ATTCCCGAGATCATCGAGAGCGGCCGGACCGGCGTCCTGGTGGAGCCCGACGACCCCGACGCCCTCGCGGAGGCCCTGGCTCATGTGCTCGAGAGCGAGACGCTGCGCGAATCCATCGCCGAGGCGGGGCATCGGCGTGTCCGTGACCAGTTCGGGTGTGATGCCATGAGCGCCAGCTACGGCCGGGTGTACGCGGCGCTCCTCGCCGGGGGCGCCTCGGGCTAGGCTTCGGTCACCGCCGTGACGTGCGAACGGACCCGGCGCAGGCCTTGACCAGATCCACGTAGAGCTCGGCCCGGAGCGGCCACTGCCGGACCAGGCTGAGCGTGTGGCCGAGGGACTCCGTCGTGCGGCCCTCGAGCCGGTCGAGATACGCGAGCTCTCGCCGATGGTGATAGAGCCGGTCTCGGGCGAGGTCGACCGCCTCCTGGCCGAACTGTCGGAGTCCGGTCTGCTCGGCCAGCAGCGTCTCGAAGATGATCACGCCGTCGTCCAGCACGCGCCGCGGGCTGCTCGACAGGCTGCTCGCCGTCCGCCGGTACAGGGCCAGCGGCTCCGGAAGGTAGCCGATGGCCATACCGTCCATGGCGATCCGGATCCAGTGCAGGTAGTCCTGGGCGGTCTTGAGCCGCGGGTCGAACGTCCCAACCCGGTCGAAGCACTCGCGGCGTTCGAGGACGGTCGGCACCTGGATGTGCGAGCGCTGGAGCAGATCCAGCGTGCAGTGCCCTCTCGGGAATGGTCTCCCCGAATCGGCATTGACCCGCGGCTGGATCACCCGGTCCGTCTCGTCGATCATCGTCCAGTCGCTGTGGACGAGCCCGCACTCCTCGTGAGCGTCCAGGAACGCGACCCCGGCCTCCAGGCGATGCGGATACCACAGGTCGTCGGCGTCGAGATAGGCGATGAACTCGCCCCGGGCCTGGGACACGGCCAGGTTGCGCGCGGAGGAGAGTCCACCGTTCGGCTGATAGACGTACCGGATCCGGTCGCCGAACTCGGCCAGGACCTCGCGGGTGTCGTCGGTCGAGCCGTCGTCCACGACGACGATCTCGTAGTCGGTGTAGGTCTGGGACAGCGCGGATCGGATGGACTGCCCTAGGAAGCGGGCGCAGTTGTAGGTCGGGATGGTGATGGACACGCGGGGCGACGGCGTCACCGGACCCTCCGTGCTGGCGGCACCGTCAGCTCCGCCCGGCGTCACGCCCTCGCGCCGACGTGCCCCAGTCCCACGAGAGCAGCCACCGATCCTCCTCGGTGAGGGGGAAGCCGGCGGCCCGCCGGTACACGGCGCGATACGCCTTCGCGGTCCGCTCCCAGGTGAAGTCCTTGATCCGCTGGTGGCCGAGTCGCGCCAGCTCTCGCCGAAGATCCGGGTCGGTCGCCATCGTGGCGACGGCGTCCGCGATGGCCTCGGTGGAGGTCGGATCGAACGTCAGCGCAGCATCCCGCACCTGCTCGGGTAACGCGGTGACGTTGGAACAGGCGACCGGCAGGCCCGCCAGCCAGGCCTCGAAGATCGGCAGGCTGATGGCCTCGAGGAGGGTCGGGAAGATCATGAACTGGGCGAGGCTGAAGAGGGCCTTCAGGTCGTCCTCGGGGAGGAGGTCCAGGAACCGCACCTGGGGCGACAGGTCGAGCTCCTGGAGGCAGCGCTCGATCCGGGGCCACACGTCCGGCCGACGCGTCCCGGTACAGATCAACGGGACGACCAGTCCCCGTGTATCGCGGAGGTGAGCGAGGGCCTCGAGGAGCCGGACGTGGTTCTTGTGGGGCCAGGTCATGGCCGGGAACAAGGCGAACGGTCGATCGATGCCGTACTTCTGCCGGACGGCGGCGAGGACCGCCTCCGCAGGCTCGGGCTGCGACTCGGTCGTCGGGGCTTCGAAGACCACCTGCACCTTGTCGGGGTCGACGCGATACCGGCGGACGACGTCGTCCTTCACCCACTGCGAGCCCACGACGACCGTGTGGGCGAAGTGGCAGCCGGCCGGAAAGACGGTCTCCCGCCAGGCGATGGTCTCGGGCGCGAAGAACTGCGGGAAGTGCAGGTGCTGCAGATCGTGCGGGTTGTAGACCGTCGGGACCGCGCACAGGAAGTACGGCTGATTGGCGATGTGGAGGACGTCACAGCCGAGGGCCTCGTAGGTGCCGTCCGAGATCGGGACCTCCGGCCACTGCCGCGGGAGATTGACGAATCCCTGCAGGGTCCGGGCCGCGGGGAGCAGCGGGCCGAGCGCGGACTTCAGCCACCCGACCAGCGACGGCCCCTGCTCCGCACGACGGCGCCGGGCAACCTCCCGGGCCACGTCGGACTCGAAGACGATCTCTTGGTTCCGCCCGAGCAGCGGCTGTAGCCACGCCCGATGGGCCTCTGATCGGACGACGATGCGGTACGTCTCGTCACCGTCCTCGAGCTTCCCGAGCGCGTGAATCAGTGATCCGATGAAGCGCGCGACCCCCCCGGTGCCGCCGGGCCCGGCGTGCGCAGCGATCCCGACCGTGAGTCGCGGCGCGTAGCTCGTGGACCGCGCCGGACGTGTCCCGGCTCGTGGCGTGTCGCCGACATCGCTCATCGAATGTTCGAGTACTGGTCGCGCCGGAGGATCTGGTACCCGCGCACCAGCTCGGCGATGCCGTCGTCGAGCCCGACGGTGGTCCGGAAGCCCGTGTCCTCGATCCGCTGGTTGCTGACGATGTAGTTCCGCTTGTCCGGATCCTCGCCGATCTCCGACGCCACGAAGTAGAAGTCGGGGACGTGCTTGCGGATCACCTCGCACAGCTCCCACTTGCTCAGGTTGGCGTCGCTGAGGCCGACGTTGTAGGGACGTCCCTTCATGCGGTCGTAGTGGGCCAGGGCGTGCATGAACACCCGCGCCCCGTCGCGGACGTGCAGGTAGTTCCGCTTGAAGTGCGGCTCGAAGAGCACGACGAACCGGTCCGTCACCGCCCGGAAGGTGAAGTCGTTGACCAGGAGGTCGAGCCGCATCCTGGGGCTGACCCCGAACAGGGTCGCGAACCGGAAGGTCACGCAGTCACCGCGGTCCAGCAGGAAGCGCTCGGCCTCGACCTTCACACGACCGTACACCGAGATGGGGTGGAGCGGAGTCTCCTCGTCGCAGAAGATGTCGGCCTTGCCGATCCCGTAGCCGCTGTTCGTGCACGGGAAGACGATCCGCTGCCCCCGGCTCGCCAGGCCGGCGATGGTCCGGATCTGTTCGAAGTTCACCGCCTGGGCGGTCTCCGGGTCCCGCGCACAGATCGGCGCCCCGGTGAGGCAGGCCAGCGGGATGATCGCATCCGCCTTCGGGACCTGCTCCTCGAGGATCCGCCGGTCGCGCACGTCGGCGCGGATCACGGTCAGCCTCGGGTTCCAGCAGCAGTCCAGCAGCGACGTCTGCTGGTACATGAAGCTGTCCACCACCGTGACGTCGTGGCCGTCGTTCAGCAGCATCGGCACGAGGACCGACCCGAGGTACCCCGCCCCGCCCGTCACCAGGATCCGCACGATGCCCCTCCCTCTCCGCTCGTCCGGCGCCTCAGTGGCCCAGCTCGCGGAACGCGTCGATCGTCCGAGCGGAGCGCGCCTGCTCCTCGGCCGAGTAGTCTTCCTCGCGATCGAAGAAGATGATCTGGCTGCCGCCGAACTCGAACTTGACCGGGACGTAGATGAGCTTCGCCAGCCGCTCTCGAATGGCCGCGTGGCGCGACGGCGGCGCGAAGAGCACGATAAAGCCCCCGCCGCCGGCGCCGATGAGCTTGCCGCCGATCGCGCCGGCCGCCCGGGCCTGCTCGTAGATGTCGTCCACGTACGAGTTGGAGACCTTCGCGCTCAGGCTGCGCTTGGCCTGCCACGCCTCGTGGAGGAGCTCGCCGAAGCCCGCGAGGTCCTGCCCGCTGCTGAGGATCGACACGCCCTCGTCGACCAGCTCGCGCATGAGCCGGAGCTGGCGGCGCTTGTCGTCGATCTCGTTCACGTAGGTCTCGGCAATGGTGGAGGCGGTCCGCTTGATGCCCGTGTAGAAGAGCATCACGTGCGCGTTGAGATCCAACATGCGCTCCCGGCTCAACGTGACCGGCCGCACCGAGATCTCGCCGTTCGGCGCGAACGTGATGTGGTTGAAGCCGCCGTAGGCAGCCAGCACCTGGTCCTGCGAGCCGACCGTCTCCTTCAGCACCTCTTGCTCGAGGTGCACACTCTCCGTGGCCAGCTGCTGCTTGCTGACCATCTGCCCCTTCAGCGCATAGAGCGCGTGGAGCAGGCCGACGGTGAAGGCCGAGCTCGACCCCATGCCGCTCCGGGCCGGGATGTCCCCGTCGTGGTGGATCTCGACGCCGCGTCCGATGTCGAGGAAGCGGAGCACCTCGCGGACCGCCGGGTGGGCGATCTCCTCGATCGTCTGGCAGTACTCGATCTTCGAGTAGACGAGACAGATCCGATGCTCGAAGAACGGGGGCAGGTACCGGCACGTGATGTAACAGTACTTGTCGATGGTCGTGGCCAGCACCGCACCGCCGTGCTTGCGGTACCAGTCCGGGTAGTCGGTGCCCCCGCCGAAGAACGAGATGCGGAACGGTGTTCGGCTGATGATCATGACCGGAACAAGGCCCCCTCGACCAGCATGCAGATGACGTGCTCGACCGCCAGGTGGGCTTCCTGGATGTGCTGGGTGTCGTCGCTCGGCACCGAGATGGCGACGTCGGCCAGCTTGGGCAGGCGGCCGCCCGCCCCGGTCAGCGCGATGCTGCGCATGCCCGTCGCGCGGGCGAGCTCCACGGCCTGGATGACGTTGGGAGAGTTGCCGCTGGTGCTGATGCCGAGCAGCACGTCGCCCGGGCGGCCCAGCGCCTGGACCTGACGGGCGAAGATCCCGTCGAAGCCGCAGTCGTTGGCGAACGCGGTCAGGAACGAGCTGTCCGTCGTCAACGCGATGGCCGGGAGGCCCGGCCGCTCGAAGTCCTTCGTCAACCGGCTGACGAACTCCGCCGCCATGTGCTGGCAGTCGGCCGCGCTACCGCCGTTGCCGCAGATGAGCAGCTTCCCTCCGGCCCGGAAGGCCTCGGTGATGACTGCCGCGGCCTCGGTGATCGCGTCTGCGCACGCCTCGGCCGTGAGACGCTTGGTCTCGGCGCTCTCGACCAGGTACGACCGCACCCGGACCAACGACCGGTGCTCACGCTCCATGCTGAGTGCTCCTTTGGCCCTCATCGTTGCCTCGATCACGCGTGCCGCCTCACGCAGGTCCTCCACGACGTGGTCCGCCGTCACGTCGCCGGCATCGGCCACGCCGGCGCCATAGCCGGTTCGGACCAGCAACGTGGTGCTCCCGGCCCGGCGTCCCATCGCGACGTCCGACGCCTTGTCGCCGATGACGAACGCGTCCCGCGGGTCGAAGCCCCGCTCGCGCGCCGCCTGCTCCAGCAGCGCGGTGCCTGGCTTGCGGCACCGGCAGCCGTCCTCGGGCACGTGGGGGCAGACGTAGATCCCGCTCAGCCTCACACCCTCCGCCGCCAGGCGCTCGACGAGCCGATCGTGGATCCGGTCTAGCGTCGCCTCGGTGAAGTAGCCGCGTCCCACCCCCGACTGGTTCGTGACGACGAGCAGCTCACAGCCGAGGTCACGCAGGTGCCTCAGGCCCTCGCCTGCGCCCTCGGTCAGCTCCACCTGGTCGGGGTCGGCCAGGTAGTGCCGCTCCACGTTGATGGTGCCGTCGCGATCGAGCACGACGACACCGCGCCGGGCGCCCCCGACGCGCGCCGGATCGCCCGCCCCCTCGCCCCGCGAGCTCACGCCGTCTTCGCCACGGCCAGGCACTCCAGCAGCCGGTCGCACACGACGTCGACCTGCGCCCGCGTCAGCCCCGACCCCGTCGGCAGGTTGATGCCGGTCCGGGCGATCCCCTCCGCGACCGGGAACCGCTCTCCCGCGGTCGCCTCGACGTAGGGCGGCAGGGTGTGGAGCGGATGGACGATCGGCCGTGTCTCGATGCCCTGGGCCCGCAGGGCCTCCATGACGGCGTCGCGATCGGCGGTCTCGGGGTTGACGAGCACCGAGTACATCCACCAGACGTGCTTCGCCCACGGCTTCACGCCCTGGCTGGTCAGGACACCGATCTGCCCCAGCGCCTCGCGGTACCACGCCACGACCTCCTGCCGCCGCGCGAGCAGCGACTGGATGCGCTCGAGCTGGGCGAGACCGATCGCGGCCGCGATGTTGGTCATCCGGTAGTTGTAGCCGATCACCGGGTGCCAGTAGCGCCGCGTCGGATCCATGCCGTGCGTCCGCAGTAGGCGCATCCGCCCGGCGAGCGCGTCGTCACCCGTGGTGACCATACCCCCCTCGCCCGTCGTCACGATCTTGTTGCCGAAGAAGCTGAAGGTGGCGACGTCGGCCAAGCCGCCCGTCCGGCGCCCCCGGTACTCGGCGCCGTGGGCCTGGGCCGCGTCCTCGAGCACGAACAGACCGTGACGGCGCGCGGTGGCGCCGATCGCGTCCATGTCGGCGGGATGGCCGAACAGGTGGACCACGATGATCCCCTTCGTGTGGGGGGTGATCTTCCGCTCGATCGCGGCCGGGTCGATCGTCCACGTCTCGGCGTCCACGTCTACGAAGACGGGCGTCGCGCCACAGTAAGCCACCGCGTTCGCCGTGGCCACGAAGGTCAACGTCGGCACGATGACCTCGTCCCCCGGGCCGATGCCGAGCGCCACGAGCGCGAGGTGGAGGGCCGTCGTGCCGTTCGAGCACGCGATCGCGTGCTTGACGCCGCACAACTCGGCGAAGGCCGCCTCGAAGCGGTCGAGGTACTTCCCGCTCGACGAGATCCACGTCGACTCCAGACAGTCGAGCACGTAGGCCTTCTCGTTGCCATCCAACACGGGCGCCGCGACCGGGATGAATCCATCGTTCGTCATCACCGAGTCTCCGTCTCTCGCTTTTCGAGCAGGAAGAGTCGCTGGTCGTTCCAGCCGTCGATCCGAAGGCACGTGAACCGGTTCCGCTCGAACATCGCCACGAGCTCCGGTTCCGTGTAGGCGTTCATGTAGCCGTGGTACGTGCGCCAGTAGCTCCGCCGGGCCTCCGCGACGAGGGCCCCCACGTGCCGCGACCGGTGGACCACCGCGTAGGAGGCCACGCAGTACCGCACCTGCGTCGCGAGCCACGTGATGACCCCGGGGACGTCCCGGAGGTACTCGAGGACTCCGGCGAAGACCGCGACCTCCGGGCGGAGAGGACGGAGGTCCGGCAGGGGGCGTCGATTGAGGTCGCAGATGAAGGTGTCATCGCCTCGGGCCACGAGGTCCGAGGCGATGTACGTGCAGGTGGGGTCCAGGTGGGCCTCCAGTCGACGCCGGCCGGCGCCGAACTCGATCACGCGCGTCTCCTGAGGAATCATGCCGGCCAGCATCACGGTGCGCGACTCCCACCACGCCTCGAGATTGCTCGCGTCGCCCCACCGCTCGTAGTCGGACCGTCCGATCAAGCGGAAGAGCGCCATCTTGGTCACGCGCGTGAGGGCCTCGACGCTGGCCATCTAGGCGAGCCTCTGGACGGTCCACGGCAGGACCGGCCTCAGAACACCCTGGCGGCCGTCGGAGATGTGACCCCCGATGCCGCCGGTCTGCTCCACGTTGAACGCGAGCGCCCGCTCGAGCAGGAAGTGGCTCTGGATCATCGGTGTGTCCGAGCCCACCGACAGGAAGTACTGCCCGAAGTTCAGGAAGGGGCCGGGAATCGTGCAGCGGCTCACGTACGTCCCCGGGATGCGGTCGGTCTCGCCGCCGCCGTCCGAGTCGGTCGAGGAGAAGAGCACCGTGCCGTCGTGGGCGGTGATGCGGAAGCCGACACGCAGGCTCGTGGCGGGCCGCAGGATCTCGTACTCGATCTCGACGTCGAAGGGCGACCGCGCGTCGAGCGAGGCCGTGACCTCCCCGCGGTGTGACCGCACCCGGAGCCCGAGGAGCCGGACGTACTCGGAGCTCGGCGCCGCCGGTAGCCGGTCGCGGAAGGTGAGCTCGCCCAGGGCCTGGACGCCCGCCGAGAAATACTTGGCGACCACGTCGTCGGTCGCCCCGAAGTCACGCAGGTATCCCTTGTCCAGCCAGAGCCCCCAGGTGCACAGCCGGGTGATCGCCGCCATGTTGTGGCTGACGAAGAGCACCGTCCGGCCCGCCTGGGCGACGTCCCCCATCTTGCCGAGACACTTGCGCTGGAAGGCTGCGTCCCCCACCGCGAGCACCTCGTCGACGATGAGGATCTCGGGCTCGAGGTGCGCGGCCACCGCGAAGGCGAGCCGGACGTACATCCCGCTCGAGTAGCGCTTCACCGGCGTGTCGATGAACTTGGCGACCTCGGAGAACGCGATGATCTCATCGAGCTTACGGTCGATCTCCGCCTTCCGCATGCCCAGGATCGCGCCGCTGAGGTAGATGTTCTCGAGTCCGGTGAGCTCCGAGTCGAAGCCCGTCCCGACCTCGAGGAGTGACCCGACCCGTCCGTAGATCTCGGCCCGCCCCGAGCTCGGCTCGGTGATGCGGGAGAGGATCTTGAGCAGGGTGCTCTTGCCGGCGCCGTTCTGTCCGACGATGCCGACGACCTCGCCACGCTTCACCTCGAACGACACGTCGCGGAGGGCGTGGAACGTCTCACGGCTCGCGCGGCGACTGGCCCGCGGCCGCAGGAGCGAGCGGACGCCGTCCATGAGCTGGTCGCGCAGGGTGTCGTGGCGATACTTGGTCGCGGCGATCTTGTACGCCTTCGAGAGGTTCTCCACGCGGATCGCGACGTCGCCCATCAGATCACGTCCGCAAAGGCGCGTTCCATTCGCCGGAAGAAGACCAGCCCGCTGATCAGCACCGCGAGCCCCACCGCCACGCTCAGCGCGATCGCGGTCGCGTCGGGCGCGGCGGTGCCCAGGAGCGCCCAGCGGAATCCCTCGATCACCCCGACCATGGGGTTGAGGCTGTAGACGACGCGCCACGACTCGGGGACTAGGCTGAGCGGGTACACGACAGGCGAGCAGTACATCCAGGCCTGGACGAGAAACGGGACCGTGTGGTTCACGTCGCGGTACCGGACGTTGATCGGCGCCAGCCACAGCGCCATCCCGAGCGCGATCGTGGCCGCCAGCAGCAGGAACCCCGGCAGCGCGAGCAGCGCCCACGTCGGCGCGACGCGGTACCACAGCATCAGCCCGAACAGGGGCAGCAGGGACAGGCAGAAATCCACCGCGGGCGTCGTGACCGCCGCCAGCGGAATCATCAGCCGTGGGAAGTACACCTTCGTGATCAGATGCGCGTTGCCGACCAGGCTGCCCGCGGCCCGCCCGAACGCCTGGGCGAAGTAGGTCCACGGTAGGAAGCCGGCGAAGGCGAAGACGATGTAGGGCAGGCCGTCCGACGGAATCCTCGCGAGTCCCCCGAACACGACCGCGAAGATCACCACCGTCAGCAGAGGACTGAGCACGGCCCAGGCCGCGCCGATCGCAGTTTGCTTGTACCGGACCTTGACGTCACGCCAGACGAGGAAGTAGAGGAGCTCGCGACGCTGCCAGATGGCCGCGAGGTCCAGGCTCGCGAGGCCACGGCTGGCCTCGATGACGGAGGTGGGCGAGCCGTTCGTCGACGAATCGACCGGCCCGACGTCCCGGGGCAACGCGCGGGGCGTTGGCGCAGGGCTCGGGTTCTCAATGAGTTCGCGCATGGGCGTCGGCACCATTCTGGGCCAGCAGGCTTCCCGACGATTCGCTATTGTCGTGCCACATGAAGGGTAGTGGGAGGAGGCGGATTATAAGTCGATAAATCATGATGTTACGGGCCCTATCTCGAGCCTGACAGATGCGGCTTCGGAGAGCCAGGGGACGCAACCACCGGTCAACCGGGCGCAACATTTGCGTATCGAGAACCGACAGCTACGGAGAGGGGTCGACCTGGCGAGTGCCGCCGGGTCGACCGTGCGCGAACCGGCCCCTCAGCGCCGGAACGCCGGCATCACGTCACGCGCGAACCAGCGCAGCTGCTCCTTGAACTCCTTGGGCGACAGGCCCTCCGCCCAGTGAATCATGAAGTCCTCGAGCCCGGGGTACTTCGCCTCGATCGACTTGATCCCCTCGATGACGTGCTGGGGCGGCCCACAGAACCAGGCCTTCTGCTGGATGCCGTCCGCCAGCGTCGGGATGCGGGCGGGCGCCCCCGGCGTCCCCCAGGTCCGTCCCTGCTCGTCGGCGTAGCGCACGAATCCGAACGGCGCGAACCACTTGTACCGCTCGTCGTGCGAGGGCTCGACCCGGCGCTTGGCCTCCTCGGGCGTGTCCGCGAGGTAGAGGCCGGCGCCCCACACCATGTCCTCGCCCAGCTGTTTGTGATGGCCGTACTTGGCGCAGGCGTCGCGATACGCCTTGACGACGTCGTCGAGGATCTTCTCGCCGTTGAGGGTCACCATGGCCTTGAAGTTCTTCGAAGCCATGTAGTCGATCGACTTGCTGCTGGCGATCGGCATCCAGACCTCGACCGGCAGGTGCTTGGGCCGGGGCACGCAGGTGATCTCGCGCATCTGATAGCCGCGGTATTCGACTGCCGGCGGCACGTCGTAGGCCTTGCCGTGGTGGCTGAAGGACTCCTCGTTGAAGCACTTCAGCATGAGGTCGACTTGCTCCTCGAACAGCTCGCGGTTGGCCGCCTGGTCGATGACGGGCGCGCCGAAGCTCTCCACCTCGCGCGAGTGATAGCCGCGTCCCACACCCATGATCACGCGGCCGTCGGTCACGATGTCGGCCATCGCGTAGTCCTCGGCCATGCGGATCGGATGCCACATGGGCAGGACGTTGAAGGCGCACCCGAGCTTCAGGCGCTTGGTCTGGGTGGCCAGCCACAGCGAGAGCTGGATGAGATTCGGGAAGCACTCGTAGCCCTCGTGCTGGAAGTGGTGCTCCGCCGTCCAGAACGCGTAGTACCCCAGGTCGTCCATGAGCTGGGCGACGTCCCGCGCGGTCCAGAACACCTCGGACAGGCGCTCGTTCGAGTACCGACGGTCGTTGGCGGGCGCGCCGCCCAGCCCGATGTTCTCCAGCTCGATCTGTCCGACGTAGAGCGCGTGGAATCGCTTGATCATCGCGCGGTCCATCCTCCATCGATCACGAGTGTGTGCCCGGTGATGTAGCCGGCCTCGGCGCTCGCGAGGAACAGCGCCGTCGCCGCGATCTCCTCGACCGTTCCCCGGCGACCCATCGGCGTCACCGCCTTGATGGCGGCCTCGTCGCCGCCGACGCCGCGCATGACGGGTGCGTCCGTGCCGAGGATGGACGTCGAGTTGGCGCGAAGTCCGGTCTGAATTGGTCCCGGGCAGATCGCGTTCACGGTCACCCCACGCGCCGCGTGGCCCACGGCGAGCTGGCGGGTGAGCCCGACGACTCCGTGTTTGGAGGCCACGTAGGCGGGACCGCCGCCGTCGCCGACGAGCCCGGCCACCGAGGCCAGATTGATGATGCGCCCGGCCCCCGCCGCGATCAGCTCCGGCAGGGCTCGCTTGCACGCGAAGAACGTGCCGGTGAGATTGATCGCGATGACCTTCGTCCACAGCGCGGGCGACATCTCGTCGACCGGCGCGTAGCCGTCGAGGATGCCGGCGGCGTTCACCAGGACGCCGAGCGGTCCGAGCGCTCGCACCGTCTCGGCGACGGCGCGGTCGACATCCTCCCAGCGGCTGACGTCGGCGGCGATGAACGCGGCCTTGCCGCCGCGGCGGCCGATCTCGTCGGCGACCGCCCGGCCACCCTCGGGCAGCAGCTCCACGACGGCGACCGGCGCGCCGGCCGCGGCCAGCGCCAGCGCGATCGCCTTGCCGATACCCGAACCACCGCCGGTGACGATCGCGCTCCCTGGAATCACGCTCATGGCGGAGACTCCCTGGTCTTCAGTGACGTCCGTCGCGGGCGATGATACCACCGGGCGGGGCGACCGACTCCGGGCGGAAGTCGGGGTACGTGCGGTCCCGATCGGCGATGACACGGTCGGCCTCCGGCCAGCGGATGCCGAACGCGGGGTCGTCCCAGCGGACGCCCCGCGCGTGCTCCGGGGAGTGGAATTCGGAGATCTGGTAAAAGAGCTCCGTCCCATCCTCGAGCGTCTGGAACCCATGGGCGAACCCGGTGGGGACGTAGACCATCGTGCGGTTGTCGGCGGTGAGAACGATGCCGAAGTGCCGGGTGAACGTCGGCGACTCGGGGCGCAGGTCGATGATGACGTCGTAGAGGGCCCCGCGGGTGCACCGAACGATCTTCGTCTCGGCGTAGGGGGCCGCCTGGTAGTGCATGCCGCGGAGGGTGCCCCGGACGGTGTTCAGCGAGGTCGCGCACTGCGCGATGCGCGCGTCGAGCCCCCGCGCCTCCAGCTCGTTCCGGCACCAGGTGCGGGCGAAGAGACCACGAGCGTCCTCGTGGGGCTCCGGCTCGATGACGAACGCGCCGCCGAGCGGCGTCTCCGTGAAGATCACGGACCACGGTCTCCTTCCCACACGGCTCCTCCGATGCTAGCAGAAGGCGTGCGCGCCCACGAGGCTCGGGACCGCGGACGGCGTCAGGCGGGCGGGCGCGGCGCCGTCGACCCGTGCCACCGCCAGGCGGTGTCGATGATCGTCTCGAGGGAGTCGAATCTCGGCGTCCAGCCGAGCACGCGACGCGCCTTCGTCGCGCTGCCGACCAACGCGGGCGGATCGCCTGGGCGTCGCGGGGACGTGGTGGCCTTGACGCTCCGGCCCGTGACCCGCTCGACCGCGTGGATCACCTCGAGGACCGAGAAGCCGTTGCCGTTGCCGAGGTTGAAGGCCTCGCTGGTCCCCCCGGACTGTAAGTAACGAAGCCCCAGCACGTGGGCCTGGGCCAGGTCGGTGACGTGGATGTAGTCGCGGATGCACGTGCCGTCTGGGGTGGGATAGTCGGTTCCGTAGATCTCCACGCCGTCCCGCTCGCCGGTCGCCGCCTGCAGCGTGAGCGGGATCAGGTGGGTCTCGGGAATGTGCCGCTCGCCGATCGCGCCGGAGGGATCGGCGCCGGCGGCGTTGAAGTACCGGAACACGACCGATCGCACGCCGTGGGCGTGGTCGACGTCCTGCAGGATTCGCTCGACCGTGAGCTTGGTGGCGCCGTAGGGATTGATCGGTCGCTGCGGGTGGGTCTCGGTGATTGGCGTGGTCTCGGGCACCCCGTACGTGGCGCACGTCGACGAGAACACGAAGGTCTTGACGTCGTGCTCGACCATGGCCCCCAGCAGCCTCACCGTCGCCGCGACGTTGTTGCCGTAGTACGTGAGCGGCTCGGCGACGGACTCGCCGACGTAGGCGTACGCGGCGAAATGCATGACCGCGGTGACCCCGTAGTCGCGGATGGTGCGGCCGACGAGCGCGGCGTCGCCGATGTCGCCGACGATCAGGTCGACGTCGGCGACCATCTCGCGGTGCCCCCGCGAGAGGTTGTCGAGCACGACGCACGGAATGCCCGCCGCGCGCAGCTCCCTGACCGCGTGCGAACCGACGTAGCCAGCGCCTCCGGTCACCAAGATCATCCTGTCCTCCGATCGTCGCCGACGCCCCGATGGAGCGAGTTTCATGCCACGACGTGTCGTCGTCCAACCCCGTGATGCCGGGACGTTAGGATCTCCTGCGGCATCGACCCACGCGCAAGTCTTGCGTCGGGCGCGCCCTGGGCGTAGCCTAGCGCCACCAAACACCAAACGCGGGAGCTCGGGGAACCGGGCTGAGAGGGCGGCTGGTGCCGCCGACCGCATGAACCTGAACTGGTTAATGCCAGCGAAGGGAGGCCTCATGTCGAAGCCTGCATCGCGAAAGATCTATGTCTCCGGATCCCGTCTCGACCTACGCGTCCCCATGCGCGAGGTCTGTCTGCACGGCGGTGAGCCGCCGCTGCGCCTGTACGACACCGGGGGGCCGTGGACCGATGCCGACGCGCACCCGGACATCAAGCAGGGGCTGCCTGCGCTCCGGCTGCCGTGGATTCTCGGCCGGAACGACGCCGAGGCGCTGCCGGGACCCACCTCGGCGTACCGCCGCCAGCGCGACGACGACCCCACCCTGGGGGGCGTCCGCTTCGCCTCGGTCCGTCGGCCGATGCGGGCCAAGCCCGGCCGCTGCGTGACCCAGATGCACTACGCACGGCGCGGCCACGTGACACCGGAGATGGAGTTCATCGCCCTCCGGGAGGGGATGTCGCCCGACGTCGTGCGCGACGAGGTCGCGCGTGGGCGCGCCATCATCCCGTCGAACATCAACCACCCCGAGAGCGAGCCGATGATCATCGGCCGGAAGTTCCTGGTGAAGATCAACGCTAACATCGGCAACTCGGCGGTGGCCTCTTCGATCGAAGAGGAGGTCGAGAAGATGCGGTGGGCAACGCGGTGGGGCGCCGATACCGTGATGGACCTGTCGACCGGCAAGAACATCCACGAGACGCGCGAGTGGATCCTGCGCAACTCGCCGGTGCCGATCGGCACCGTGCCGATCTACCAGGCGCTCGAGAAGGTCGGCGGCGTGGCCGAGGATCTCACGTGGGACCTCTACCGCGACACGCTCATCGAGCAGGCCGAGCAGGGCGTCGACTACTTCACCATTCACGCCGGCGTGCTGCTCCGCTACGTGCCCCTCACTGCCAAGCGGATCACCGGCATCGTCTCGCGAGGCGGGTCGATCATGGCGAAGTGGTGCCTGGCCCACCACCAGGAGAGCTTCCTCTACACCCACTTCCGCGAGATCTGCGAGATCATGGCGGCCTACGACATCGCGTTCTCGCTGGGCGACGGTCTTCGACCCGGCTGCAACGCCGACGCGAACGACGAGGCCCAGTTCGCGGAGCTCGACACCCTCGGCGAGCTGACCCGGATCGCCTGGGAGCACGACGCGCAGGTGATGATCGAGGGCCCCGGTCACGTGCCGATGCACCTGATCAAGGAGAACATGGACCGTCAGCTCGAGGTCTGCCACGAGGCACCGTTCTACACGCTCGGTCCGCTCACCACCGACATCGCGCCCGGCTACGACCACATCACCTCGGCCATCGGTGCTGCCATGATCGGCTGGTACGGCACCGCGATGCTCTGCTACGTGACGCCCAAGGAGCACCTCGGCCTGCCCAACCGCAAGGACGTCAAGGACGGCGTCATCGCGTACAAGATCGCCGCGCACGCCGCCGACATCGCCAAGGGCCACCCGGGAGCGCGGGCGTGGGACGACGCGCTGTCGAAGGCGCGCTTCGAGTTCCGGTGGGAGGACCAGTTCAACCTTTCGCTCGATCCGGAGACGGCGCGGGAGTTCCACGACGAGACGCTCCCAGCCGAGGGGGCGAAGCTGGCCCACTTCTGCTCGATGTGCGGCCCGAAGTTCTGCTCGATGCGCATCACGCAGGAGGTGCGCGAGTACGCGGCCAAGCACGGCGTGGAGGCCGAGACCGTCGCCGTCGTGCAGGGGCTGCGCGAGAAGGCGGAAGAGTTCAAGAAGGCGGGCGGGGAGATCTACCGCCCCGTCTGAGCGCTCGCAGCGGCCGGGATTTCGCTAGGGACGACCGGGGCAGTCTGTCTACGATGGGTGGAGCTCCCTGACCGAGCCAGGAACAAAAGGGGACTCCACCCATGGCGAACGACACGTCGCGTAGTCCGTTCAGCCGGCCGCCGTCTCCGCCCGCGCTCGTGGCGTCACCAGCGCCTCCGGTCACCGTCGCCCCGCCGTCGCGTACGACCTCGGCGGTCGACGAGCAGAACCTGCCGATGGGGGTCCTGGCCGGCCTCGCCGCGGCCGCCGTGGGGGCGGGCGCCTGGGCCCTGGTGACCGTCGTCACGAACTACCAGATCGGCTGGATGGCCATCGGCGTCGGGTTCCTCGTCGGGTGGGCCGTACGCTTGGCCGGCAAGGGCACCGGGACCGCCTTTCGCGTCGTGGGCGCGGCGCTCTCGCTGGGTGGCTGCGTGGCCGGCAATCTCCTCACCGGCTGCGTGATCGCCGCCCGCCACCTCAATGTGCCGATGACGGCCCTCGTCGCCGGCCTGACGCCCGTCGTGGCGCTCGACATGCTGTCGGCGATGTTCAGCCCGATGGACCTGCTCTTCTACGCCCTCGCCGTCTACCAGGGGTATCGCTTCTCGATCGAGGCCACCGCCGAGGCCACCGCGCCCCAGACGTAGCCGGCCCGCTCGAAAACGCGCCGACCCCGCGCTACAATGCCGGCGCCATGACCACCCTCACTCCGTCCAAGCTCATGGGCGCCGAGGTCAAGCGCAAGGAAGATCCCCGTCTCATCACCGGCACGTCGACGTACGTCACCGACGTCGTGCTCCCCGGCATGTTGTGGGTGGCGTTCGTGCGGAGTCCCCACGCCCACGCCCGCATCAAGAAGATCGACGCGCGGGCGGCCCTGAAGGTGCCCGGGGTTCGGATGGTCGTCACGGGCGAGGACATCCGGAAGCTCGCGCGGCCGCTGCCGCCCGCCAGCGCCTCGGCCGAGGGCGGGGCCAGCGCCGGCGCACCCGGCCGCCAGCACTGGGCGCTGTCGACCGAGGTCGTGCGGCACGTGGGCGAGGCGGTGGCGGCCGTCGTCGCGGAGACCGACTATGCCGCCCATGACGGCATCGAGGCCGTGCAGGTCGACTGGGAGCCGCTGCCGGCGGTGACCGACGTGTTCGCCGCGATGGCGCCGGGCGCGCCGCAGCTCCACGCCGACGCGCCGAAAAACGTCGAGCACGAGAACCGCATCACCAAGGGTGATCCCGACGGGATCTTCGCGCGCGCCCACCGCGTCGTGAAGCAGCGCATGGTGAGCCAGCGGCTGTGCGGTGTCGCGATGGAGCCGCGCGCGTGCGTGGCCGCGCCCGACCCGACGACGGGCGGGATCGTAGTCTGGGCCACGCACCAGGCCCCCCACAACCTGCGCGCCGATCTCTCGAGCATCATCGGCGTCGAGCAGAACCTCATCCGGGTCATCAATCCGGACATGGGCGGCGGGTTCGGCGTGAAGTTCGGCTGCTATCCCGAGGACGTGGTCCTGGCCGCTCTCGCCCGCCAGCATCGGGTCGCCCTCAAGTGGGTGGAGACGCGCGTCGAGCACATGGTGGCGACCACCCACGGCCGGGCTCAGGTCGCCGACCTCGAGGCGGCGGTGGAGGACGACGGCACCATCAGCGCGCTCCGGATGAAGGTGACCGCCAACATCGGCGCGTATCCCGTCTTCACCTTCATCCCGGACCTCACGCTGTTCATGGGGGTCGGCGTCTACAAGTTCACCGACGTCGATCTGCAATCGACCTGCGTCTTCACCAACACGACGACGGTCGCCGCCTATCGGGGCGCCGGCCGACCCGAGGCCGCGTACTACCTGGAGCGGTTGATCGACATCGTGGCCGCCGAGCTCGGCAAGACGCCCGAGGAGATCCGCCGGAAGAACTTCATCCCGCCCAGCGCCTTCCCGTACGCGACGCCGACCGGGCAGAACTACGACTCCGGCGAGTACGACCGCGCGCTGACCAAGGCGCTAGAGCTAGCCGGCATCGATCGGCTTCGCCGCGAGCAGAAGGAGCGCGTCGACCGCAACGACCGCATCCTGCTTGGCATCGGCGAGGCCGTCTACGTGGAGATGTGCGGCTTCGGCCCCTATGAGAGCGCGGTCGTCCGCGTGGAGCCGTCGGGCTCGGTCACCGCGTACACCGGCACGTCCGCCCACGGCCAGGGGCACGAGACGACGTTCGCCCAGATCATCGCCGACCACCTCGGCGTGGACTTCGACAAGATCGTGGTGCGCCACGGCGACACCGCCGCCGTGCAGATGGGCAACGGCACGGGCGGTAGCCGTAGCCTCGCCGTCGGCGGCACCGCCATGCTGAACGCGACCCTCAAGGTGCAGGAGAAGGCGCGCCGCATCGCGGCGAGCATGCTGGAGGCGGCCTTCGAGGACGTCGTGTTCGAGTCGGGCAGCTACCAGGTGAAGGGCGCGCCGGCGAAGGCGCTCGGGCTGCCGGCCATCGCCGCCACCGCGTACGGCGAGGGCCTGCAAGCCGACCTCGAGCACGGCCTGGAAGCCGATAACTTCTTCCGGCCGCCGCAGCTCGTCTACCCGTTCGGCGCCCACGTGGCCGTCGTCGAGGTCGACCGAGACACCGGGGCCGTGCGGCTGCGCGACTACGTCTCGGTCGACGACTGTGGCGTCCGCATCTCGCCGATGCTGGTCGCCGGCCAGGTCCACGGCGGGCTCGCGCAGGGCATCGCGCAGGCGCTGTGGGAGGATCTCGTCTACGACGCCGAGGGTCAGCTCGCGACCGGCTCGTTGATGGACTACGCGATCCCGCGTGCGGATGACCTGCCCACGTTCCGGACAGAGGCGACCGTGACGCCGACACCGTTCAATCCGCTCGGCGCCAAGGGCATCGGGGAGGCCGCGACGATCGGCTCGACTCCCGCCATCGTCAATGCCGTGGTGGACGCGCTACGTCCTCTCGGCGTGCGGCACCTCGACATGCCGCTACGGGGGGCCCTGCTCGCGCGGTAGGCGGTAGGTCCGGCGCGGTCTAGCGACCGCGCCCCTTGAACAGCCAGTCGATCACCGCGGCTCCGTCCCCCTCACCCTCAGCCGGCCGCGGGCCTCGAGCGGCGCCCGGAGCCTCAGGCTCCGCCCGCGGCGTCGGCGCGGCTGATGGCGTCACCACCGGGGGCTCGACACGTCTGGGCACCTCGGCTACCGGCGGCTCGGTCCGGGGCGGCGACGGGGGCGCCGCTGCCGGCGGCAGGGACGGCTTGGGCGGTGCCGTGGCGGCTGCTGGAGGCGTGGCGGCCGGAGTCGGTGCCGGGCGCGCTGCCGGGGGCTCGACGGCACGAGCCGCGGGCGGCGGGCTCGCAGGCGGCTGCGCGACAGCAGGGGGAGGCGTTGGGCGCACTGGCACCGGGTCGGCAGGACGCACCGCGGGAGTCGGAGGACTCGCCGCAGGCGGCGACGCGACGGTCGGCGGCGGTGGCGACGGGCGCGCCGGCGCAGGCTCGGCCGGGCGGGTCGCGGGTGCCGGCGGGCTGGTGGCCGTCGGGGCAATCGCGGGCGTCGGCACCACCGCCGATGGGGTCGCGGCCGTCGGCGTGGCGGGTCGAGTCACCGCGCCGTTCACCACGCTCCGCGACGACTCACCCTCGCCGGTGACCACCTCGATCGAGCGGGCGAGGCGGGCGTCGCCGACCACCTCGTACGCCACCCGCACCGGCATGTCCTTCCAGAGGTCGCCGAAGCCACCCTGACGGTTCTGGACCACGATGGCAGTCGTCTCGTTGACGATGAGCACGATCGGGCGCCAGCCCACCAGGCTGGCCGAAACGTCGATGGTGCGCGCGTCGCGATCGATGCGTCCGACGTAACCGGTCGCCTCACCGATCAGACGCCCGTTCACGAGCTGCACGGTGGCGTCCGGATCCGGCGGCCACAGCAGCGGCCACAGCATGAGCGCGGCAGCGCCCAGGACCACAAGCATGCCGCCCCCGGCGACCAGCTTGACCAGACGCCAGAGCTTCACTCGTCCAAGACCCCCTTGATCGCCTCGAAGACGGGGTTCTGACCCGGCTTGGCCGCGGTGGTGGTGGTGCCGGTCCCAGCCGCGGGGCCCTTGCCGAGGGCCTTGCGGACGCAGTCGTACTGCTCCCAACCGCGGAGCGGGAAGTTCAGGTCGACCGCCTTCCACTTGGGATGGCCGTTCTTCTGCAGCCAGTCCTGGCGGCTGGCGATGAGCTGCGCGACCTTGCCGACCGCGTCACAGTCACGGCGCCGGAAGTCGAAGGAGACCAGCACGGCCTTGGCGGCCACGGTGTTGACCGCGGTCGGCTGCCACTCGTACGTGCCGGCCGGAATGTCGGCCTTCGGGTAGAACTCCACGATGCTCTTGTTCAGGATCGGGATGACCGCGAGCTGGTCGTTGGCTGTGACATCTTCCTTCAGGAGCTTGACCGGATAACCCGCGACGTAGAACATCGCGTCGACGCGGCCGGCCTTCAGCTCCGTCAGGGCCTCCTGGGTGTCGATGAGCACCATCTCGCTGGGGGCGACCTCGGCGAGCTTGAACAGCAACCGCGCGGTCAGATACGTCCCGCTGCCCTCGCGGCCCACCGCGACCCGGCGCCCGGCGAGGTCGTCGAACTCGGCGATGCCCTTCTTGCCGATGACGTGGACTTCCTCGTTGTAGAGCGGGAACACCATCTTCGTCTTCTTGGCGATCCGCGTGAGGACGGGGTCGTTCTGCAGCCGCGCGACGAACGCCAGCACGTCGGACTGCACGATCCCCATCTGGACGCCGGGACGCTGGTACACGGCGAAGATGTTCTCCACCGAGCCCTTCGAGGGATAGACGCTGAGGTTGACCCCGTTGGACTTCACCAGCTTCTGGAGGTCGAGCCCGAACTGATAGTACGTGCCCTTCTCCGAGCCCGTGATGACACCCATGTCCTGGGCGGCACTCGGCGCGGCCGTCGCGAGCAACAATGCGAGAACGAGCAGGCCCCTACCAATACGTGGCTTCACTGAACATCCCCCCTATTCGTGTGAGTGCGACGGAGTGCCGTGTGGACTGCATGAAGGGTGCGACCGCCCCGAGCAATCATCTGCCCGGACCTCCCAACGTCGTGTGACCTCCGGGGCCGCCACAGTGGCATAGCCGCGGAGTGTGTGTCAAGGATGTGCCGTCCTCACGATCTGCCTTGTTTCCTACCATTTCTTGGCCGCGTTTCAGCGCGCATTTGCTGAAGGCGGCGTCGAGTGCTTTTACACCACGTCGCCCTCCCGTGACTAGCGGCTATCTATGTGCTCGTTTTGCTTGGGCTCGTATCCGAGGCCCGGCTTATGCAATGTTCGCAGGATAGCCCGACCAGGGACGGTGCGGCCGTAAGACTCCGGAGGGATCTGCCACGACGATGCGAACCGAGACGATGTGGGAACGGCCAGTGAGCGCATCACCCGCCGGACGTCCGATCCATCATCTGCTGATCATCTCCCGATACCATCCAGGGCTGTACGACTACGTGCGCGCGCGGTTCGCCAGCGAGGACAACGTCGAGGTGGTCCTCGATCGGCGTCGCGGCCGCGATCGGCGAGGCGTCGCCGCTGAGGTTCACGCGGAACGTCGCTCGGCCGACCGGCGAGTGCGGCCTCACGTCGACGATGCGCTGCGGATGGAGTCGATGCAGTTCGTGACGATCTCGCGAGGAACACCGGCGGCGCAGCCGCACGCCGGCGGCTGCGGCGTTAGCGACCGATCCGTCTGATTGTTCGCGTCAGTTCGTCGACCTCGACGAGCGGCTTGGCGAGGATGGCGGCGACGCCGAGCCGGCCCGTAACGTCGCGGTTCACGACGTCCCCGAAGGCCGACAGGATCACCACCGGGATCTCGCGCCACGCCTCGTTCTCGCGTAGCCGCGTCAGCATTTCCATGCCCTGGAGGGTTCCGCGGGGCATTCCTAGATCGAGCACGATCACATCGGGCGTTCCTGCGCGCAGTGCCTCGAACGTGTCCGAGGCCAGAGACACCGCTCTCACCGCGAATCCTGCACTCTTGAGCGTGTCCTCGAAGAGCCCGCGGACGGCGTCGTCATCCTCGACGAGCAACACCGAGGTCGATGGCATGGCCAATCATACTGCAGAGGCCGTCGTTCTCGCGCGGGAGGATGGAAGTGGAGAAGTGTCGGAAAAGCTTACGGGTGCTAGTGTTACCGAACTGGAGAATGGTCGAACCCTGAGGGGCTCCGTTCACATGCCGTCGAACCGTCGGGAGGGCTCCCCGTTGAGCGACGCGCTCGGCCGCTCGTACCACTGCCGCATGCCGCCGAGGTTGCCGTTAGCGGGTCCGCCTCCGGGGATCTCGGGCTCGATGCTGCCCGCGTTGGTGCCGTAGCGCCGGAGCTTGTACTGCAGGCCTCGCAGGCTGATGCCCAGCTGCCGCGCCGCCTTCGTGCGGTTGCCGTCCACGCGCTTCAGCGTCTCCAGCACGTACCACCGCTCCAGCTCTTCCAGCCGCAACCCCAGCGGCGCCAGCGGCGCCTGCGCCCCCATCACGTCCGGCGCCTCCCGCGTCAGCGACGGGAAATGCTCCAGATCGATCAGCTCCCCTTCCGCCAGCACCAGGGCCTGTTCGATCCAGTTCTTCAGCTGCCGCACGTTGCCGGGCCACGCGTAATTGATCAGTGCGCTCATGGCCCGCGGCGTCAGCCCCCGGATGTCTTGGCGGTGCCCCGCGCTCATGAACTGCCGCAGAAAGTGCGAGACCAGCAGCGGAATGTCCTTCCGCCGCTCACGCAACGGCGGGATCGCGATGTGCACCACCGCGATCCGGAAGTACAGATCCTCTCGGAACGCGCCCTTCGCGACGGCCTGACGCAGGTCCCGGTTGGTCGCCGTGATGATCCGCACGTTCACCCGCTGCGGCTGGCTGCCGCCCACCATCACGAACTCGCCGGTCTGGATCACCCGCAGCAGCTTGGCCTGCAGGTGCGGCGCCAGCTCCGTGATCTCGTCGATGAAGACGGTCCCCGTGTGCGCCTGTGCGAACACGCCCTGGCGACTCGACACCGCTCCCGTGAACGCGCCCTTCACGTGTCCGAACAGGTGACTCTCGATCAGACCTTCGGCGATCGTCGAGCAGTCCAGCGTCACGAACGGATGATCACGGCGGGGACCCGAGAAGTGAACGGCGCGCGCCACGAGCTCCTTGCCGGTGCCGTTTTCGCCTTCGATGCAGACGTTGGCATCCCACGGCGCTGCCTTGCGGATGATCGTGTAGATCTCCCGCATCCGGGCAGATTCACCGACGACGTACGGCATTGCCTCGTTGTCGACCGCAACTACCCGGCTCACGTCTGGCCTTTTCTCCCCGGTACCGCGGGTGTTGGGCAACGGAATTCTATGGCGGGCCTCAGGACCTGGCAAGTCCTTCGACACTTTTTCCCGCATGTGATCTTTCTGCATACGGGCGCAAGAACTACGCAAGGCATGTACCAAGCTTGAAGGAGGTCCACTATCAAGTAATTTCAGATATTTACTGCTTTGGTATATCGGTCAAAGCTGGTCACCCGGAAAGAAAACAACCAGGCAGTGTGCCTTCAAGTGATCAGATACTGACCTGTAGTCCAGTCCGGATTTTGCGCCCTTTTATCCCCAGCACGTGATGAGCTCCGTTTGGTCCTACCTGTACGTCTAGGCGGTGCTATTCGACCGTCACGCTCTTCGCAAGATTGCGCGGCTGGTCGACATCGCATCCGCGCCGAAGGGCCACGTGGTACGCGAGCAGCTGCAGCGGTATGACCGTGACGAGTGGCGCCAGCAGCTCGGACGTCGGCGGGACTTCGATGACGTGCTCCGCCTTGCTCGCCGCCATTCGGTCGTTCGGATGGGTGATCGCGATCAGCATGCCCTCCCGGGCACGCACCTCCTCCATGTTGCCGAGCATGCGCTCGTACGAGGCATCGCGCGGCACCAGCGCCACGACGGGGAGCTGGTCGGCGATGAGGGCGATGGGACCGTGCTTCATCTCGCCCCCCGCGTAGCCCTCAGCGTGGATGTACGAGATCTCCTTCAGCTTGAGCGCGCCCTCGAGCGCGATCGGGAACTGGAGGCCCCGGCCCAGGTACAGGAAGTCCCGGGCGCCGCTCAGCTGGCGGGCGAGCTCGGCGATAGGAGCGTCCAGCTCGAGCGTCTGCTCGACCACACGGGGAGCCTCGACGAGGTCGTGGAGGTGCTTCTTGGTCTCCTCGGCGGCAAGAGCACCCCGCTCGCGGCCGAGCCACAGGGCGAGCAGGTAGCCGGCCACGATCATGGTCGAGAACGCCTTGGTCGACGCCACGCCGATCTCGGGGCCCGCGTGCATCTGGAGGACGCCCGTCGCCTCCCGGGCGAGGGCCGAGCCGATGACGTTCGTGATGGCGACGATCGGGCAGCCCTTGAGCCGGGCGGCCTTCACGGCACCGATCGTGTCAGCCGTCTCGCCCGACTGGGAGATCGCCACGACGAGCGTGTCGGGGCCGACCACGGCGTCGCGATAGCGGAACTCCGAGGCGAGGTCCACCTCGGCCGGCACGCCGGCCAGGCGCTCGATCATCGCCCGGCCGAGCATCGCCGCGTGCCAGGAGGTGCCGCAGGCCACCAGCACGACCCGCTGGATGGCGCGGGCGGCGGCGGTGCTCAGGTTGAGCCCGGGCAGGACGACGTGACCGCCCTCGAAGTCGAGGCGGCCGCGCAGCGTGTCCGCGATGGCCCGAGGCTGCTCGAAGATCTCCTTGAGCATGAAGTGCCGGTAGCCGCCCTTCTCGGCCATCACCGGGTCCCACGCGATCCGCACCGCGTCCCGCGCCACCGGCCGGCGATCGAGCGTCGTGACGTCCACACCGTCCGCGGTCACGACCGCGAGCTCGTCGTCCTCCAGGATGACGACGTCACGCGTGTGCGCGAGGATGGCCGGGATGTCGGAGGCGACGAACATCTCGCCCTCGCCCCGACCGACGACGACGCTGCCGGCGCCCTGCTTGGCGACGACGAGGCGGTCGGGGTTGGCCGCCGCCATCACGCCGACCGCGTAGGAGCCCCGCACCTCGCCCAGCGCGAGCCGCACCGCCTCCTCGAGCCGGGGCTCGAGAGCCAGGTGGTGCTCCACGAGGTGCGCAAGCACCTCGGTGTCCGTCTCGGAGCGGAACGCGTGCCCCTCGGCCTGCAGCCGCTCCTTCAGCTCGAGGTAGTTCTCGAGGATGCCGTTGTGCACGACGACGAGAGAGCCGTCGCAGTCGGTGTGCGGGTGCGCGTTCTCCTCCGAGGGCCGCCCGTGCGTCGCCCAGCGCGTGTGCCCGATCCCGATGGAGCCGCCGAGCGGCCGCTCACGCAGCACGCCCTCGAGCGCGGCCAGCCGCCCGGGCGCCCGCCGCACGTGCAGCACGCCGTCCTCGAGCACGGCGACGCCCGCCGAGTCGTAGCCCCGGTACTCGAGCCGCCGCAACCCGTCGACGATGATGCCCGCCGCGCGCTTGTCTCCGACGTATCCGACGATGCCGCACATGCTCGACGCCTCGCTGGTGCCTGCTGGATGTTCGCCGCGCGAATCGGTCGCGCGATCACGCTCGTCATCGACGCTGAGGACCTCTTCGATCGTACAGCGATCGCGTCGACGAGGGCGAGACATCGTGGTCACGCAGACGTTGCGCGGGGATTGCGCAGACGTTGCGCGGGACGGGCGCGGTCAGGTCTCGAGCGTATCGGGATCGATGCCGTGCTCGGTGAGCTTCTTCCGCAGCGTGTTGCGATTGATGCCGAGGATCTGCGCCGCCCGCACCTGGTTGCCGCCGGTCTCACGCAGCACGGCGCGCAGCAGCGGCTTCTCCACGAGGCCGATCATCAGGTCGTAGAGATTGGCGCTGGCGTGCTCGCGAAGCCCGCGCACGCACTCGATGAGCTTGCGCTCGATGATCTCCTCGAGGGAGGCGTCGACCGCGACCGAGGCCGCCGCTGACACCGGCCCGATCGGCAGGTGCTCCGGCAGGATGACGCCGCTGGTCGCCATGACCATCGCCCGCTGCACGACGTTCTCCAGCTCGCGCACGTTGCCCGGCCAGTCGTGGCCGACGAGGCGGTCGAGCGCGTCGGGCGCCACACCCTGCTCGCCGAGCTCGCCCGCGTACTTCGCCAGGAAGTGCTCGACGAGCAGCGGGACGTCGCGCCGGCGCTCACGCAGCGGCGGCAGGCTCAGCGTGACGACGTTCAGGCGGTAGTAGAGATCCTCGCGGAACTTGCCCTCCCGCATGGCGGCGTCCAGGTCGCGGTTGGTCGCCGCCAGCACCCGGACGTCGACGCGGATCGGCTCGTGTCCGCCCAGCCGCTCGATGGTCCGCTCCTGTAGCGCGCGGAGCAGTTTCGTCTGCAGCTCGAGCGGCATGTCGCCGATCTCGTCGAGGTACAGCGTGCCGCCGTGGGCCAGCTCGAACTTGCCGAGCCGCCGCTCCTTGGCGTCGGTGAACGCGCCGCGCTCGTGCCCAAACATCTCGGACTCGAGCAACGTGCCCGGGATGGCCGCGCAGGAGACCGCCACGAACGGGCGTCCCGCCCGGCGGCTGTAGTGGTGCACCGCGCGCGCGACGAGCTCCTTGCCGGTGCCCGACTCGCCCCGCAGCAACACGGTGACGTCGGTGCCGGCGATGCGGCCGATCGTCTTGTAGACCTCCTGCATCCGCGGGTGGCGGCCGATGAGCGCGCTGAACTCGCGGACCTCCTGCAAGCCGCTCCGCAGGCGCGCCACCTCCTGGGTGAGCCGTCCCGCCTCGAGGGCGCGCTCGGCGAGGAGCAGGACCTCGTCGAGATCGAAGGGCTTCGTGAGGTAGTCGTAGGCGCCGCGCTGCATGGCCTGGATCGCGGTCTCCATCGTCCCGTGGGCCGTCATGACCACCACGCACGCGTCCGCGCGGACCTCGCGCATCCGCGCCAGCGCGGACAGCCCGTCCACGCCCGGCATCCGGATGTCGAGGAACACCAGGTCGAACGGCTGCCCCTCGACGGCGCGGATGGCGGCGGTGCCGTCCTTGACCGAGGTCACCTCGTAGCCCGCCTGGCGCAGGCCCTTCTCCAGGACCCAGCGGAGGCCGTCCTCGTCGTCGGCGATCAGGATGTGCGGCATGCGACTCCGTACCCCCTCATCGCGCGATGGGCAGGAAGCAGGTGACGACGGTGCCACGCCCCTCCGCGCTCTCGACCTGGATCGCGCCGCGATGCTGTTCCAGCACCTGGTGGCAGATGGCGAGGCCGAGGCCCATCCCCCGCTCCTTCGTGGTGAAGAACGGGTCGAAGATCCGCACCCGGGCCGCCGCCGGGATGCCCGCCCCCTCGTCGATCACCATCGCCTCCACCATCGTGCGCTGGCCGGCGCCGAGATCCACCTTGCCGAAGAGCTGGTTGAGGCTCACCCGAGTGGCGAGGGTGAGCTGACCCCCGTCCGCCATCGCCTCAATCGCGTTGCGGACCAGGTTGTGGAAGACCTGCACGAGCCGGTCCTCATCGCCGAGGATCGGGGGCAAGCTGGGGTCGTACCGCCGAACGATCGTCACGCGCCGCTCGCGCGCGGTCTCCTCGCTGAGCAGGGCAACACGCTCCAGGAGTTGGTGGAGGTTGAGCGGCACCGGACGGATGGGAGCCGGCTTGGCGAGGCCCAGCAGCATCTCGATGATCCGGTTGACGCGATCCACCTCGCTCAGCAGCACCTGGGTGTACTCGTGCAGCGGAGAGTCCGTCCCCAGCTCGCGTCCGAGGAGTTGCACCGCCCCCCGGATGGCGCCGAGCGGGTTGCGGATCTCGTGGGCCAGCCCGACGGCCATGCGGCCGGCGGCGGCCAGGGTCTCGCCGCGCCGCACCTCGCTCTCGAGCTGACGGATCCGCGACAGGTCGCGCAGCACGGCCACCGCGGCCTCCACGCGACCACCGCGGTCGAAGAGTGGCGCCGTCACGATGCTCACGGGCACCTGGCGGTGGTCGAGACGCTCGATGACCCCCTCGGCCTCTGAGCGGCTCTCACCGGTGGCGAGCGTCTCCGACAGGCGGCGCACGAGCGACGCGTCGGCGGAGAAGATCTCCTTGAGCAACCGCCCCTCGGCCCGGCGCGCCGAGCGCTCGACGAGGACCTCGGCCGCGGCGTTCCAGAACACCACCCGGAGCGCGTCGTCGACCGCGATGACGGCGTCCGGCAGACCGGCCAGGACCGCCTGGAAGTTCATCTCACGCGAGGGCGAGGTCGGGCTGGGCGTTGAGGGTCAGGGGGGCACGCTCGCCGGCGGCGAGGCGGGCGGCGCCGGCGGCGGTGATCATCGCCGCGTTGTCGGTGCACAGGCGCGGGGGCGGGATGTGGACCCGAATGCCGTGCTCGGCGGCCTCGGCGGCGAGGGTCGCCCGGAGGGGACCGTTGGCCGCCACGCCGCCGGTGAGCACGATGCGCTTGACGCCCACGTGCAGCGCCGCCCGCACGGTGCGGCGCACGAGCATCTTCACGACGGCGGACTGGAACGAGGCGGCCACGTCGGCAATTTGGTCGTCACCGAGCGGTCGGTGTCGCTTCACGTACAGCGACACCGACGTCTTGATCCCGCTGAACGAGAAGTCCCGCGCGCCGTCGGTGATCTGCGCCAGGGGGAACTCGATCGCCCGCGGGTCGCCCCGCTCGGCAGTGCGCTGGATGATCGGACCGCCCGGAAAGCCCAGTCCGAGCAGCTTGGCGACCTTGTCGAACGCCTCGCCGGCCGCATCGTCGCGGGTCTGGCCGATCAGCCGGTACGTCAGCGGCGCCGGGACGTGATAGAGCGCGGTGTGTCCGCCGGAAACGACGAGGGCGACGAACGGATACTCGGGCGGGTCCTCGGTGAGGAACGAGGCGAAGATATGCCCCTCGAGGTGGTTGACGCCGACCAGCGGCAGCCCGTACACCCAGGCCAGGGCCTTGGCCATCGAGCAGCCGACCAGCAGCGAGCCGACGAGGCCCGGCCCGTAGGTGACCGCGAGGCCGTCGAGGTCACCGAGGCCCATGCCCGCCTCCGCCAGTGCCCGCTCGACGACCGGAACGACGACCTCGATGTGCCGGCGCGAGGCGAGCTCGGGAACGACGCCGCCGTACGGCGCGTGCACGTCGTCCTGCGAGGCCACCACGTTCGAGAGCACACGACGGCCGTCGGCCAGCACGGCGGCCGCCGTCTCGTCGCACGAGCTCTCGATCCCGAGGACCAGCTTCGACATCGTCGGTTCGTCTGCCTCTTTTCCGGGCAGGTCCGCGTAGAAACACGAAAGGCGATGAGGGCCGGACGCGCCGGCCGCCATCGCCTCCGCGGACGCCTGACTAGCCCTGCGACTTCGCGGTGCGCAGCGTCTTGATCACCTCGAGCGCCTTCTGCAGCTGCACGTCCTTCTTCAGATCCTCCATCGGATCCGTGGACGGCAGCGGGCGCTCCTTGGGCGCCGGCTCCTTGGGCGCTTCCACGATGACGTCGGGCGTGATGCCCTTGCCGTGGATCGACCGGCCCTTCGGCGTGAAGTACTTCGCGGTCGTCAGCCGGAGCCCGGAGCCGTCCGACAGCGGGATGATCGTCTGCACGGAGCCCTTGCCGAACGTCTGCGTGCCCACGATCGTGGCCCGCCCCCAGTCCTGCAACGCCCCGGCGACGATCTCCGACGCGGAGGCGCTGCCCTGGTTCACCAGGACGACCATCGGCATCTGCGAGTAGCCGCGCTTGGCGTGGGCCGAGAAGCGCATGTTCTGGTTGCGCACGCGCCCCTCGGTGTAGACCACCAGCTTGCCGTCGTCGATGAACTTCTCGCTCACCTCGACCGCGGCCGTCAGCAGGCCCCCGGGGTTGTTGCGGAGGTCGAGGATCAGGGCCTTCATGCCGTTCTTGGAGAACTTCTCGAGGGCCGCCTCGAGATCGTGCGGGCTCTGCTCCTGGAACTGGCGCAGCTTGAGGTACTCGATGCCGTCACCCATCTCGACCGTCCGGACGGACTGCACGCGGATCTGCTCCCGGACGATGTCGTAGTCCTTGGGCTCGGCCCAGCCCTCGCGCATCACGCTGATCGTCACCTTCGTGCCCGGCTTGCCGCGCATGCGCTTCACGGCGTCCGCCAGCTGCATGTCCTTCGTGGACAGGCCGTCGATCTTGACGATCCGATCACCGGTGTGCAGGCCGGCGCGGTAGGCGGGGGTGCCGTCGATCGGCGCGACGACGGTCAGGACGTCGTCCTTCAGCGTGATCTCGATGCCGAGGCCCCCGAAGCTGCCCGAGGTCTCGACCTGCATCTCGCGGTAGCTCTCGGGATCGAGGAACGAGCTGTGCGGATCGAGGCCGCGCAGGGTGCCCTTGATGGCGCTGTAGATCAGCTCCTTGGGCGGCACCTCGTCCACATACTGGTTCTGGACGATGGACAGCACCTCGGTGAACAGCCGGAGCTGTTCGTAGGTCGCGGCGTTGTCCGTGACCTTGCTGACGGCGGAGCCGCCCAGCGAGAGCGTGAGCACCACGAGCAACGCGCCGATGACGATACCCTTCTTCATGGATTCCCCCTGGCCCACCTCTCAGCTCCGCTGCCGGAGCCACTGCTCCGGGTCCTGAGGCTTACCCTGATGCCGGACCTCGAAGTACAGCCTCGGCCCCTCAAGCGAGCCCGTGTCCCCGACCGTTCCCAACCGCTGGCCCTGTCGGACGTCGTCGCCCTCTTTCACGCCGATGTCGGCCATGTGCGCGTACAGCGTGTAGTACTCGTTGTCGTGATCCAAAATCACCAGGTTGCCATACCCCTTGAACCATCCCGTGTAGATGACATGGCCTCCGTAGACGGCCGCCACGTCGCGCCCTTCGTTGGTCTCGATGTCCACTCCATTACGGTACGTCCGGGTGCCGAAGCGCGGATGGACCTGGGCGCCGAAGCCAGCGACGATCTTCCCCTCAGTAGGCCACGGCAGCCTTCCCCTGAGGGTTCCAAAGCCCACCCCCGGCGGAGCCGTCCCGCCCTTGGGCGGTGGGACGCGGGCCAGGCGACGCTGCTTGGCCTGCAAATCGCTGATGAACGCCTCGAGGCGGCGAGCGGCCTCCGTGAGCTCTCCCACCATCCGCTCGTGGTAGGCCCGCTCGTCACGGACCTTGGCAAGGAGGCCCCGTCGCTTGGCGGCGTCACGGTCGGCTTCGGTCTGTTCACGCTGGGCGTCGGACTTGAGATCGGCGAGCTCCCGTTGCCGGGTCTCTTCCCGGCGCCGACGGTCGTCCAGCCGGTCTGAGGTTCCACGATACTCCTGGATGAGGCGAGCGTCCAGAGCCGCCAGACTGGTCAAATGTCGTACAGCGACGGACCGGGCGACGGGGTCGTCGCCGGACAGGAGGAGGGGGAGGGCCCCCCCTTGGACGTGCATCTTGTAGACGGCCCGCAGCCGGCGGCTCAGGGCCACCTCCTGGCCAGACCGGTGCCGCTGCAGCTGCTGGATCTCGCCTCGTAACCCGGTGATCTCGCTTTGCGTTCGGCTGATCCGGCCGTCGAGGCGGTGGATCTGCTTCTGCTTGTTGGCCAGCTGCTGCTCGACCTGATCGAGCTCGGCCAGTAGCGACGTCTCCCGAGCCCGGGCCTCGGCGGCCTTGCGCTTCTCGTCCCGGAGCTGCTGCTCCGTCTGGCGCAGCTTGCGCTGCTCGGCCTGGATGGGGTCGTCCTTCTTCGGCGCCTGGGCGAGGACCGGCGCGGCCAGGCCCAGCAGGGCCAGGACGAGCGCGACGCGAGCGCGGCGGCTCACGGCTCGGGTCGTCCCCGGGCGAGCCAGCCGCCCAGCCCCCCCAGCAGCGTGCCGGCCGACATCAGCGACAGCACGTTGAGCGGGCGCAGGAACGCCAGCCGCGTGACGCCGAGCGTCTCCGTCACGAGCGGCTCGATGCGGGGCCCGAGGAGCGCGTAGCAACCGATCAGCACCCACACGGCGAGCACGGCGCCGATGAGTCCCTGCATCATGCCCTGCAGCAGCAGCGGCATCCGCACGACGAGCTCGGGGGCGCCGACCAAGCGCATGATCTCCATCTCCTCGCGCCGCGCGTGCAGCACCAGGGCGGTCGCCGTCGACACCGTCAGGATCGAGGCGGCGGCCAGCACGGCGCCGACCCCCAGGGCGAACAGCCACAGCAGCCGCTGTCCGTGCGCGAAGCGGTCCATCCACTCCATGCCGCCGCCGATCTCCTCGGTCTCCGGCATCGCGGTCAGGCGGGTCACGAGATTGCGCGCGCCGCTCAGCGTGGATCCTTCCTCGGTCGGCGTGACCTCCAGCGAGGCCGGCAGCGGATTCTGGGGGAGCAGGTCGGCCACCGACGCCTCCTTGCCGAGCACCTGCTTCAGGGTGCCGAGGGCCTCCGTCTTGCCGACGTAGCGCACCATCGCCACGCCCGGCATCCGCCGCACGCGCTCGATCAGCGCGTTGGCCTCGGGCGCGGCGAGGTCCCGCTTGAGATAGACGACGATCTTCACACGCTCACGGAACTGGGCGACCGCGAGCGAGAGGTTGGACGACAGCAGCCAGAACGCGCCGAGCGCGGCGAGCGAGAGCGTGATCAGGAGGATGGCGCTGACGGCGACGTGTCCCGCACGGCGGAGGTCGCGCAGCGCCTCGCCGAGGAGGAACCCGAACATCCGCCTCAGCCCTCGTCCTTCACGAGCCGGCCGGCCAGCAACCTCAGCGTGCGACGCTGCAGCGCCGCCGCCAGCGTGGCCTGGTGGGTGGCGAACAGGACCGTGGTGCCGCCGGCCCAAATGTCCTTGACGATGTCGAGCACCTCGGCCGCCATCGTCTCGTCGAGGCTGCCGGTCGGCTCGTCGGCGATGAGCAGCAGCGGCTTGCGCGCGATCGCGCGCGCCAGGGCCGCCCGCTGCGCCTCGCCCTGCGAGAGCTGCGCGGGGAATGCCTGCGCCCGCGCGGAGAGACCGACGGCCCGGAGGGCGTCGAAGACGCGGCCCGTGATCTCTCGGCGCGGGGTGCCGAGCACGCGCAGCACGAAGGCGACGTTCTCGTACACCGTGCGGCCGGGCAAGAGCTTGGCGTCCTGGAAGACGATGCCGATCGAGCGGCGGAGCGCGGCCACTTGCGTGCGCGTGAGCTGCGTCAGCTCCTCGCCGAGCACTTCCACCTCGCCCTCGGTTGGGACGTCGTCGCGGTAGAGCAGCCGCAGCAGCGTCGTCTTGCCGCTGCCGCTGGGGCCGCAGAGCGTGACGAACTCACCCTTGGCGATCCGGAAGGAGACGTCGGACAGCGCTGGCACCTTCACCGGCCCGACCGCATAGATCTTCGAGACGCGGTGAAGCTCAATCATGACGCGCGGTGCCGATTATAGCCGCGGGGCTCAGATCCTGGTCAGTTTCTCCTGGACGAGGCGGTCCACCATGGCGGGATTGGCCTTGCCCCCGCTGGCCTTCATCACCTGCCCGACGAGGGCCTTGGCGGCGGCGGTCTTGCCGCCGCGGAAGTCGGCGACGGCCTTGGGGTTGGCGGCGATCGCCTGGTCGACCATCGCCTCGAGGGCGCCGGTGTCGACGACCTGCGTGAGGCCCTCGCGACGGACGATCTCGGCCGGATCGCCGCCGCCCGCCAGCATCCGGGCGAACACGTCCTTGGCGATCTTGCCGCTGATGGTGCCGTCGTCGATCAGCCGGACGAGCCTGCCCAGATGCGCCGGCGAGATCGGAGAGCGGGCGACGGCGGCCTCGTCGTCACCCCCGAGCTCGCGCAGCAGCTCCGTCATGACCCAGTTCGAGATCGCCTTGGGGTTGGCGTGCTCCCGCACGGCCGCCTCGTAGTATCCCGCCAGCGCCCGCGACTGCGTCAGGATCTCGGCGTCGTAGGCCGGCAGACCGTACTGGCTGACGAACCGCTGGCGCTGCGCCCGGGGCAGCTCCGGCAGGTCCGCGCGGATCGACTCGACCCAGGCCGGGTCGAGCTTCAACGGCACCAGGTCGGGCTCGGGGAAGTAGCGGTAGTCGTGCGCGTACTCCTTGGAGCGCATGGAGCGCGTCGTGCCGCGGTCGGCGTCGAAGAGCCGCGTCTCCTGCACGATCCGCCGGCCCGCCGCCAGCGCCTCGGCCTGGCGCTGCACCTCGTACTCGAGCGCGCGCTGCACGTTGCGGAACGAGTTCAGGTTCTTAAGCTCGACCTTGGTGCCGAGCTCGGCGGCACCCCGCGCGCGGAGCGAGACGTTCGCGTCGCACCGCAGCGAGCCCTCCTCCATGTTGCCGTCGCAGACGCCGAGGTGGAGGAGCACCGCCCGGAACGCGCGGAGGTAGATCGCTGCCTCCTCGGGCGACCGCAGATCGGGCCGCGACACCGTCTCCATCAGCGGCGTGCCCGACCGGTTGTAGTCGACCAGGCTCGCCTGGGCCGCGGCGAACTCGCCCTCGTGGACCAGCCGACCGACGTCCTCCTCGAGGTGCAGCCGCTGGATGCCGATGCGCCGCACGCCGGACGGCGTGTCGATCTCCAGCCAGCCGTCCTCGGCCAGCGGCTCCTCGTACTGGCTGATCTGGAAGTTCTTCGGCATGTCCGGGTAGTAGTAGTGCTTGCGGGCGAAGCGGCAGGCGGCGTTGAGGCGCAGGCTGAACGCGAGCGCCGTGCGCACGCCGTACTCGACCGCGCGGCGGTTGATCACCGGCAGCACGCCCGGCATCCCGAGGCAGATCGGGCACGTCTGGCTGTTCGGCGCCGCGCCGAACGTCGTCGGGCAGTCGCAGAACATCTTCGAGCGCGTGGAGAGCTGCGCGTGGACCTCGAGGCCGATGACGGTCTCGAGCTCGGAGTGGTCAGCCAAGGTCGGGCCTCCGACGGCGCCAGGGCGTGGCCTGCTCGTAGGCGTGGGCGGCGCGGAGGAGCGTGACCTCGTCGAGCGCGCGGCCGATGAGCTGCAGGCCGATCGGCAGCCCGGCGGCGCTGAAGCCGCAGGGGACGGAGACGGCCGGCAGCCCCGTCATGCTGGCGGGGATCGTGTAGACGTCGTTCATGTACATCGCCAGCGGGTCGGCCTTGGCCCCGTGCGGAAAGGCCACCCCGGGCGTCGTCGGCGCGGCGAGCAGATCGACGCGGGCGAAGGCCGCCTCGAACTCGCGGCGGACGAGGGTACGGACCTTCTGCGCCTGGCCGTAGTAGGCGTCGTGATAGCCGGCCGAGAGCGCGTACGTCCCGAGCATGATGCGACGCTTGACCTCGGCGCCGAACCCCGCCGCCCGCGTGCGACCGGCCATGTCGATGAGGTCCTTGCCCGGCACCCGCAGACCGTACTTCACGCCGTCGTAGCGCGCCAGGTTCGAGGAGGCCTCGGCCGGCGCGACGATGTAGTAGGTCGCCACGCCGTGCTCGGTCGTCGGCAGCGAGACACGCTCGATCGTGGCGCCGAGGTCGCGGAGGACCTCGATGGCCGCCCGCACGGCCCGCTCGATCTCGGGGTCGAGGCCGGTGCCGAAGTACTCGTCGGGCACGCCGATCCGGAGCCCCTTCACGCCGCCCGCCAGCTCCGCCTCGTAGTCGGGCACCGGCACCGACACCGAGGTCGCGTCGAGTGGATCGTGGCCGGCGACCGCACCCAGCAGCCGGGCGGTGTCGACGACGTCGAGCGCGAAGGGCGCGACGTGGTCGAGCGAGGACGCGAACGCGATGAGACCGTAGCGGGAGACACGGCCGTAGGTCGGCTTCAGCCCCACCACGCCGCAGAAGGCCGCCGGCTGCCGTACCGATCCGCCCGTGTCGGTGCCGAAGGCCCCGGCCGCCAACCCACCCGCCACCGCCGCCGCCGAGCCGCCCGACGAGCCGCCGGGCACCCGCCCGAGATCCCACGGGTTGCGGGTGACGTGGAAGGCCGAGTGCTCGGTGGACGAGCCCATCGCGAACTCGTCCATGTTGGTCTTGCCGAGCAGGATCGCGCCGGCGGTCCGCAGCCGCGTGACCATCGTCGCGTCGTAGGGTGGCACGAAGCGCTCGAGGATCCGCGACCCGCACGTCGTCCGCACGCCGCGCGTGCAGAACACGTCCTTGAGCGCGATGGGCGCGCCGTCGAGCGGCCCCAGGGGCCGCCCCGCCCGGTAGCGCGCCTCGGCGTCCCTGGCGGCGGCGAGCGCCTCGTCGCGCATGACCGTCAGGTACGCGCCGACCTTCGCGTCGAGCGCCTCGATGCGTGCCAGGTACGCCTCGGCGGTGGCAACGGGAGACCGCTCACCCCGGGCGAAGGCGGTTGTCAGCTCGTGGATGGTCGTGCCCAGCACGCTCAGTCCTCGATGATCCGCGGCACCCGGAAGAAGGCGTCGTGCCGGTCGGGCGCGTTGGCGAGCGCGTCGTCCTGCGACAGGCACGGACGCCGCTCGTCCTCCCGCATCACGTTGACCAGCGGGACCGCGTGCGACGTCGGCTCGACGCCCGCGGTGTCCAGGCCTCGCAGGGTGTCGATGTAGGCGAGGATCCCGTCGAGCTGCTCGCGCATGCGCTCCAGCTCGGCGCCGTCCAGCGCCAGGCGCGCCAGCCGCGCGACGTGCTCGACGTCCTCCCTGGAGATCACAGCTCCTCCAGCTGCGCGTATTGCAACGACAGCCGCTTGCGGCCGACGCTGGCGAAGCCGACGGTGACGACCGTGTCGGCGCCGTCCTTCTCCACGCCGACGACCAGCCCCTCGCCGAAGCGGGCGTGGCGGACGCGCGCGCCGACCTTGATCGGCCACGCGACCTCTTCCGGCTCGTAGCGCGGCACGGCGACGGCCGGGGTCGACGGCTCCTGCACGCGGCCGCCGTTGAGCGGCAGCAGCTGGTCCTCGGGCATCTCGCGCAGGAACCGGGACGGCTCCCCCACCCCGTAGCCGTGAATGCGACGGTGCAGGGCCCACGACAGGACGACCCGCTCCCGGGCGCGCGTGACGCCGACGTAGCAGAGCCGCCGCTCCTCCTCGATCTCGTCGGGATCGTTCATCGACCGCGCGTGCGGGAACACCCCCTCCTCGAGGCCGGTCAGGAACACCGCCGGGAACTCGAGGCCCTTGGCCGAGTGCAGGGTCATGAGCGTGACCCGCGACTCGGCGTCCTTCAGCTCGTCCACGTCGGCGACGAGGGCCACGCCGTCGAGGAAGCCCTCGAGCGTGGGCTCGGCCTCGGTATGGGTGAAGTCCTCGGCGGCGGCGATCAGCTCCTCCAGGTTCTCGAGCCGTCCCTCGGCCTCCGGCGAGCGGTCCTGCCGCAGCGACTGCCGGTAGCCCGTCTGGTCGAGCACGAGGTCGATGAACGCCGGCGGAGCCAGGTCACCGCGCTGGCCGGCCAGCCGGGCGATCAGGGCCGCGAAGTCCTGGAGCGTGCGGCCCGGCTTGCCGCGCACGTCGGCGGGCGGCTCGGCGGCGACGGCCAGCAGCGGGCGGCCGAGTCTCGCCGCCTCCTCGTCCAGTCGGGCCAGCGTGGCCTGGCCGATCCCGCGGCTCGGGGCGCCGATCGCCCGCCGGAACGCCACGTCGTCGGCGGGGTTCACCGTAAGCCGCAGGTAGGCCAGCGTGTCCTTGATCTCCCGGCGCTCGTAGAACCGCACGCCGCCGACGATCACGTATGGCACGCGCGCGCGCCGCAGGGCGTCCTCGAGCACACGCGACTGCGCGTTCGTGCGGTAGAAGACCGCGATGCCGTCCCAGCGCACGCCCTCGCCGCGCAGGCCGAGGATCGACTGGGCGACGAACGACGCCTCCTCGTGCTCGTCCCAGGCGCGGTACACGCGGACCGGGTCCCCCTCTGGGTTCTCAGTCCACAGCGTCTTGTCCTTGCGCTGGACGTTGTGGGCGATGACCCCGGCCGCCACGGCCAGGATGCGCTGGGTCGAGCGGTAGTTCTGCTCGAGACGCACGACCTTCGTGCCGGGGAAGTCGTCCTCGAAGTCGAGGATGTTGCGGATGTCGGCGCCCCGCCACTTGTAGATCGACTGGTCGGAGTCGCCGACGACGCAGATGTTCCGGTGCTCCTGGGTCAGGAGCCGGATGATGCGGTACTGAGCGCGATTGGTGTCCTGGTACTCGTCGACCAGGACCGAGCGCCAGAGCCCGCGATACCAGGCGAGCACCTCGGGGATCTCGGCCAGCAGGCGGACGACCATCAACAGCAGGTCGTCGAAGTCGACGGCACCGGTCTCGCGCAGGCGCTTCTCGTACCGCGAGTACACCAGCGCGGCCTTCTTCTCCCAGGGCCCGCGGGCGTCGCGCAGGGCCTCGCTCACGGCCGTCATCTGGTTCTTGAGGAACGAGATCCGGTGGACCGCCGTGCTCGGTGTGAAGGATCGGTCGGCCAGCTCCCCTTCCTTCATGCACTCCTTGACGAGGGCCAGCCGGTCGTCCTCGTCGTAGATCGTGAAGTGGGGAGCCAGACCGACGTGGCTGCCGTGCTGGCGCAGGATCCGGACGCAGGCCGAGTGGAAGGTCGCGATGAGGGGCGGCTTGATCCCGGCCGGGGCCAGGAGCTCCTCGACGCGGCGCTTCATCTCGCCGGCCGCCTTGTTGGTGAACGTCACCGCCAGCAAGTTGCGCGGCGACAGGCCCTGGTAGGCGAGCTGCCAGGCGATGCGATAGGCGATGACCCGCGTCTTGCCGCTGCCGGCGCCGGCCAGGACGAGCAGGGGCCCGTCGCCGGCGACGACCGCCTCACGCTGCGAGGGGTTCAGGTCGTCCAGGAGGTGCTCCAGCCGCGCGGACACCACGCGATTGTACCCGACGCGACAAATTGCGCGCGACTGGCCAAATCGTCACGCCGGCGAGGCCGCATCGCCGCGTCACCGCGCACGTTTTCGCGCGATTTGGCGCCACCGCCTTGGCACAACGCTTGCCGGAAAACGACCCCGCGATGAAGACGAAGAAGATCCTGATCGTCGAGGACAACGAGGTGGTGCAGGACATCCTGCGCCAGTTCTTCGAGCCGCGCTACACGGTGCAGATCGCGTCCAACGGCTCCCAGGCCCTCAGCGCCATCGTGCGGGGCGCTCCGGACGTGGCCCTGCTGGACATCAAGATGCCCGGGCTGGACGGCATCAGCCTGCTCAAGTCGCTGCGTGAGATGGGCGTCACGGTGCCGATCTTCATCATGACGGGCTACGACTCGCTCCAGATCGCGCAGGACGCGCTGAACGCCGGGGCCAACGGCTACCTGCCGAAGCCCTTCGACCTGCTGCACCTCGATCGCCTCGTCGCCGACGCCTGCGGCGCCGAAGCCCTGCAGCCCAGCGCCACCTGAGGATTCTTCGACCCCCCGGTCTCTCGGGGCGCCGTGGCGCCCTCCGTTCACCGGAGGTTGAAGCGCCAGCGACGGAAGAGCCAGGACTCGTCGGCGGCGGTGCGTCCCTCCGCGATCAGGGTGGCGCCCTCCGCCTCGAAATCGAAGACCTTGAGCACGCCCGCGTGGGCCGACTCGTCGATCACGAAGGGCGTGGTGGTGAGGAAGACCTCGTCGAGCACGCCCGCGCAATGGAGCGCCTCGAGCACCGTTTGGCCGCCCTCGCAGTCCAGGTAGCGCACGCCGTACTCGGCGAAGAGTCGCGCGTGAGCCCGCACGAGCCCCTCGGGGGCGAGCAGATCTTCCACCAGCGTGGGCGGCGGCGGCGCGGGCCCGGCCCGCCTCGCGAGTTCCACGGCCCCGGGCGGCGTGGTCACGACGAGGGGATCGATCCCCGGCGTGGTGAAGAGGCGGTGGCTCAGGGGCAGTACGCCCGACGGCGAGTAGACGACGTTGCGCGGTTGGCGCGATAACCCGGCGGCGGCGCGGAAGGCGAACAGCTCCGGCGAGGGCTCGTCGCTCGGCTGTTGCGGGCTCAGGAGCAGCTCGGGCTGGGTTCGCACGGTCTCGGCGCCCACCGCGACATCACCGAAGCAGCGCAGGAAGCGCATGAGCCGCTTGTCGGCGACTCGGGCGGGACGGCGACGGTCACCACCCAGGATGGCCAGCACCGGATCGTCCCGCGCGTCGGCGCGACGCCAGGCCACCACGCCGTTGGCCGAGGCCACCAGGACGGCGAAGATCCAGGGACGATCCGGCCACGGCGGGGGGAACCCGATCGGCTCCCATCGCGCCGGATCCGGCGACCGGCGACCGAAGGGGTGACGCCCCTCCCGGTCGAGGTGCCAGTGGATCAGCGTCGAGGGCGCAGCCGCGGCGCTACTCGACGGTGACGCTCTTGGCGAGGTTGCGCGGCTGGTCGACGTCGCAGCCCCGGCGGACCGCGATGTGGTACGCCAGCAGCTGGAGCGGAATCACCGTGATCAAGGGCGCCAGGAGGTCGGCGGCCGGCGGCACCTCGATCACGTGCTGCGACTTGGAGGCGACCAGCTTGTCGCCGGTCTGGACGACGGCGATCACCTGGCCCTCGCGGGCGCGGACCTCCTCGATGTTGCCGAGCATGCGCTCGTAGGCTCCGTCGCGCGGGGCGAGCGCCACGACCGGGAAGCCGTCGTCGATCAGGGCGATGGGGCCGTGCTTCATCTCGCCGCCGGCGTACCCCTCGGCGTGGATGTACGAGAGCTCCTTGAGCTTGAGCGCCCCCTCCAATGCGATCGGGTACTGCAGGCCTCGGCCGAGGTACAGGAAGTCGGTGGCGCCGGACAGGTGCCGGGCCAGGGCCGCGATCGACCCGTCGAGCTCGAGCGTCTTCTCCACCAGCCTCGGGATCTCGACCAGGTCCTGGACGCGTTTGCGGACGTCCTCGACCGTGAGGACACCGCGCAGCCGCCCTAGCCACAGGGACAGGAGGTACGAGGCCACGACCATCGTCGAGAAGGCCTTGGTCGAGGCCACGCCGATCTCCGGGCCGGCGTGCATGTACAGCGTCGCGGTGGCCTCGCGCGAGAGCGCGGAGCCGACGACGTTGGTGATGGCCAGGATGGGCGCGCCCTTGAGCCGGGCCGCCTTGACCGCACCGAGCGTATCCGCCGTCTCGCCCGATTGCGACACCGCCACGACCAGCGTCTCCGGTCCCATCGGGGCGTCCCGGTACCGGAACTCCGAGCCGAGGTCGACCTCGGCCGGCAGCCCGGCCAGCCGCTCGATCATCGAGCGGCCGAGCAGCGACGCATAGGACGCGGTGCCGCACGCGACGAACACCACGCGCTGGATGGCCTTGGCCGTCGAGGGATCGAGCGTGACGTCGGGCAGCAGGATGTTGCCGGTCTCGGGCGCCACGCGACCGCGGAAGGTGTCGGTGATGGCCCGCGGCTGCTCGTACATCTCCTTGAGCATGAAGTGCCGGTAGCCGCCCTTCTCGGCCATGATCGGATCCCAGAGGATCCGCACCGGGTCCCGCTGGATCGGCTGGTCGTCGAGCGTCCCGAGCTCCACGCCGTCGGCTGTCACGACGACGACCTCGCCGTCCTCGAGGATCACCACGTCACGGGTGTGGCCGAGGATGGCCGGGATGTCCGAGGCCACGAACATCTCGCCCCGGCCGAGGCCCACCACCACGCTCCCGCCGCCGTGCTTGCCGGCGACCAGACGGTCGGGCGCGGCCGTCGAGACCACGCCGAGGGCGTAGGAGCCGCGGTACTCGTTGAGCGCCAGCTTCACCGCACGCTCGAGCCGACCGGCGCTCTTGAGGTGGTGCTCGATCAGATGGGCGAGGACCTCGGTGTCGGTCTCGGAGCGAAACGTGTGCCCCTCGGCCAGCAACCGCTCCTTGACCTCGAGGTAGTTCTCCATGATGCCGTTGTGGACGACGACCAGCGAGCCCGTGCAGTCGGTGTGCGGGTGCGCGTTCTCGTCGGAGGGACGCCCATGGGTGGCCCAGCGCGTGTGGCCGATGCCGATCCGACCGGCGACCGGACGCTCGCGCAGGATGCCCTCCAGGACCTTCATTCGACCCGCGGCGCGCCGCACCTCCAGCGCCCCGCCGGCGCCGATCACGGCCACGCCGGCCGAGTCGTAGCCGCGGTACTCCAGCCGCTTGAGCCCGTCGACGATGATGCCGACCGCGCTCTTCTCCCCGACGTAGCCGACGATTCCGCACATGGCTAGTGTTCCTTCTTCGCGCCGCGCTGCGCTCGCTTGCGGGCCGCCCAGCCTTCTTTCACGACCTGCTGGGACCGTTCGACGGCCAGCGCGTCGGCGGGGACGTCCTTGGTGACGACGGAGCCGGAGCCGATGTAGGCGCCGGCGCCGATCGTGATGGGCGCCACGAGGCTCACGTTGGTGCCGACGAAGGCGCCGTCCTGCACCGTCGTCTCGTGCTTGGCGAAGCCGTCGTAGTTGCAGGTGATGGCGCCGGCGCCGATGTTCACGCCCTCGCCGATCGTGGCGTCGCCGATGTAGGCCAGGTGGTTCGCCTTGCTGCCGCGGCCGAGGCGCGACTTCTTGAGCTCGACGAAGTTGCCGACCTTGGCCCGCGGTCCGATGACGACCTTCGGGCGCAGGTGGCAGAAGGGCCCCAGCTCGGCCCCCTCCTGGACCTCGGACTCGGTGATCACGCAGTACGGCTTGAGCCGCACCCCGTCGGCCAGCCGGCTCGAGGAGACGTGGGAGCCGGTGCCGATCACGCAGTCCTCGCCGATCGTCGTCGCGCCCTCCAGGACGACGCCCGGATGGAGCGTGGTATCGGCGCCGACCACGACGGTGTCGTCGACGTACGTGGTGGCCGGATCGAGCACCGTGACCCCCTCGGTCATCAGCCGGTCGAGGATGCGGCGGCGCTGGATGACGGCCAGCCCGGCGAGCTGCCGGCGGTCGTTGACGCCGAGGGCCTCGACCGGGTCGCCGACCCCGACGGCCTCGACGCGATGGCCCGCCCGGGCGAGGAGACCGATCACGTCGGTGAGGTACAGCTCCCCCTGGTCGTTGTCGGGCTTGACCTCGGCGAGCGCGGGCCACAGCCGCCGCGCGTCGAAGCAGTACACGCTCGTGTTGATCTCGGCGACCTTCTTCTCGTCGTCGGTGGCGTCCCGCTCCTCGACGATGCGCTTGACCCGCCCGCCCTGGCGCAGCACGCGGCCGTAGCCCTGGGGCCGCTCCACGGTGGCGGTGAGGACCGTGGCTGCGGCCCCGGTCGCTCGATGGTGTTCGACGAGGCGCTCGACGGTCTCCAGGAGCAGCAGCGGCATGTCGCCGGCCAGGACGAGCAACGGTCCACGATCCGGGCAGACCTCCCGGGCCTGCAGGACGGCGTGGCCGGTGCCGAGCCGCTCACGCTGCTCCACGATCGTCACGCCGTCGGCCAGCGCCCTGACGGGGTCCGCTCCCGGGCCGACGACCATGACGACGGAATCGGCGAGCGTGCGCGCCAGTCGCAGCGGATACGAGATCAGCGGGCGGCCGCAGAGCTGATGAAGGACCTTCGGCACGCGCGAGCGCATGCGCTTGCCCTCTCCTGCGGCCAGGATGACGGTGGTCAGTCCGTTCATGCGGAGATCTTCATACTAGCATCGCGGGCGGCAAGGCCTGTGCCACAACCGACGCGTGAAATGACGCGGACTTGGACGGCACCGTGTGTGGGTTCGGTGGCACTTTTGGCTAGTGCGCGTACCGCAATTGAGACAGCAGACGCTCGAATCTCGGCGGCAACGGCGAGGTGAACTCCACGAGCTGCTGGGTCGTGGGATGCACGAACGCGAGCGCCGTCGCGTGCAAGGCCACGCCCTCGAACGGCACCGGCAGCTCCCGGCGGCGTCGGCCACCATACGTGACGTCGCCCACGAGGGGATGACCGAGGTGGGCCAGGTGCACGCGGATCTGGTGGGTTCGACCGGTCTCGAGCCGCGCCTCCACGAGGGTGAAGTCGCCCAGCCGCTCGAGGACGCGGTAGTGAGTGACCGCGCGCCGGCCCTGCGCGGCCGGGCGGACGGCGATGCGCGTGCGGTCCTGGGGGTCGCGGCCGAGCGGCTTGTCGACGACACCCTGGGGCCGAGCCAGCCGGCCGTGCGCCACCGCGAGGTACACCCGCCGCACGGTTCGCGCGGCCAGCTGGGCCGTGAGCGACTCGTAGGCGAGCGGCGTCTTGGCGATGACGAGCAGGCCGGAGGTGTCCTTGTCGAGGCGGTGGACGACGCCGGGACGCCGCGGCCCGCCGACCCCGGCGATTTCCGGGGCGTGGGCGAGGACCGCCGCGGCCAGCGTTCCCCGTGCGTGACCGGCGCCGGGATGGACGACGAGGCCGGCCGGCTTGTCCACCACCAGCACCTGCGCGTCCTCGTGCACGATGCTGAGCGCGATCGCCTCCGGCTCCAGCTCCTCCGGGGGCAGCGGCGGGATCTCGACCTCGACGTGCTCTCCCGCCACCACCCGGTGTGAGGACTTGCGGGCGCCGCCGTCGACCGTGACGTGTCCCCCGGCGATCAGCGCCTGCAGCCGGGCGCGCGAGACGCCCGCGACGCGCGAGGCCAGCCAGCGATCGACGCGCTCGCCCGCGGCGCTCGCGTCGACCACCAGCGACAGGCGCTGCACGCGGCTACCCCGGCGAGGAGGGCGAGCGCTCGCTCATCAGGCGCAGCGCGAGCAGGGTGACGCCGACCGTGATCGCCGAGTCGGCGACGTTGAAGGCCGGCCAGTGCCACCCGCGCCAGTGGACGTCGACGAAGTCCACGACGGCGCCGAACCGGGCGCGATCGATGAGGTTGCCGACGGCGCCACCGAAGATCAATCCGATCGCCAGCCGCCCCAGCCAGCCGCCGGCCGGCAGCACGCGGAGCGCCACCCGGGCGAGGACGGCCAGCGCGACGAGCGACAGGGCCGCCACCACCCAGCGCCACGCCGTCGGGATAGTCCCCAGCAGCCCGAAGGCCAGCCCGGGGTTCAGCACGAGGGTCAGCGACAGCAACCCGTCGATCACGGGCATCGAGGCGCCGAGCGGCAGGCGATCGAGGGCGACGAGCTTGGTGAGCTGGTCGAGCGCCACGATGGCGCCGGCCAGTAGTAGCACGGGGGTCACGCGCCGACGACGGCCACGCAGCGCTCGCACAGGCTGGGATGCGCCGCGCTCGCCCCGACCGCGGGGCTCCGCATCCAGCATCGCTCACACTTGTCACCGGGGGCCCGATCGACGTCGATCACCAGACCGGGGATCTCCTGGCTCTCGTAGTGCACTGCCCCGGGCGCCCCGGGCCCGAGCTCGACTCGGGAGACGATGAACAGCGTCTGGAGCAGGTCGCGCTTGGCCCCGAGCAGCGCCGGCAGGTCCTCTGGGGCGCTCGAGATGCGCACGGCCGCCTCCAGCCCGCTGCCGATCAGCTTGCGGGCGCGGGCCAACTCCAGCGCCCGGGCCACCTCGCGTCGGACCTCCAGCAGCCGGTCCCACTCGCGCTTCAGGGTGTCGTCCAGCCAGGCCAGCGGCACCTCGGGGAAGCGCTCCAGGTGCACGCTCTCGGCGCGGGGTCCGGGCAGGTAGCGCCACGCCTCCTCGGCGGTGAACGTCATCAGCGGGGCCATCAGGCGCGCGAGCGCGCCGAAGACCTCGTAGCAGACGGTCTGGGCGGCGCGCCGACGCGGATCGGCGGGCGCCGACGTGTAGAGGCGGTCCTTGATGACGTCGAGATACAGCGCTGAGAGGTCGACGGCGCAGAAGTTGTGGACCGAGTGGAACGCCGTGTGGAACTGGTACTCCTCGTAGGCGCGGGTCACGCGATCCACCAGCCGGGCCAGGCGGTCGAGGATGAAGCGGTCGACCTCGTCCAGGCCGGCGTACGGCTGCCGGTCGCGCTGGACGTCGAAGTCCGCGAGGTTGCCGAGCAGGAACCGGAACGTGTTGCGGATCCGCCGGTAGGCGTCGGCGAGCCGGTCGAGGATCTCGAAGGAGACGCGGATGTCCTCCGTGTAATCCTCGGCGGCGACCCAGAGCCGCAGGATCTCGGCGCCGTACTTCGGCAGCAGGTCGTCGAGCGCGATCACGTTGCCGACGGACTTCGACATCTTCCGCCCCTCGCCGTCGACGAAGAACCCGTGCGTGAGCACGGTCCGGTAGGGCGGCCGCCCGCGGGTGGCCATGGACTCCAGCAGCGAGGAGTGGAACCAGCCGCGGTGCTGGTCCGAGCCCTCGATGTACATCTCGGCCGGCCACTGGAGCTCGGGTCGGGTCTCGAGCACCGCCGCGTGGCTGCAGCCGGAGTCGAACCACACGTCGAGGATGTCGGTCTCCTTGCGGAAGCGCTCGCCGCCGCAGCCGGCGCAGCGGGTCCCGGCCGGCAGCAGGTCGGCCTCGCTGCGCAGGTACCACTCCTCGATCCCCTTGCCCTCGCCGAAGATCCGCGCGACGTGCCGGATCACCGTCTCGTCGAGCAGCAGCTGCCCGCATCCCTCGCAGTAGAAGGCGACGATCGGTACGCCCCACACGCGCTGGCGCGACAGCGTCCAGTCGGGGCGGTGCGCGATCATGTTGTAGATGCGCTCCTCGCCCCACTCGGGGATCCACGTCACGTCGCGCCGGATCGCAGTCAGCGTGCGCTCGCGCAGGCCCTGGCGGTCGAGGGCGGCGAACCACTGCTCGGTCGCCCGGAAGAGCGTGGGGTTCTTGCACCGCCAGCAGTGCGGGTACGTGTGCTCGAACGGCACCCGCGCGATCAGCGCGCCACGCGCCTCGAGGAACTCGACGATCTTGGGGTTCGCCTCCCACACGGTCTGCCCCGCGAAGTGCTCGACCTCGGGGACGAAACGGCCGTCGTCGTCGACCGGGTTGTAGATGCGCAGCCCGAGCGCGCGCCCGAGGTCGTAGTCCTCCTCGCCGTGGCCCGGGGCGATGTGCACGAGCCCCGTGCCGGTGTCCATGGCGACGAACGGCGCGGCGGCGACCTTGCCGGTGCGATCGATCCAGGCGTGACGGTACTCGAGGCCGGCCAGCGCGTGGCCCGGCATCGTCGCGAGGCGGCGCGGCCGCTCGAGTCCCGCCAGCGCGGCGAAGGCGTCGGCGAGCTTGGCGGCGACGATCAGCGTCTCGCCGCGACCCTCGAGGGCGACGTACTCCTCCTCGGGATGGACGGCGATCGCGAGGTTGGCCGGCAGGGTCCACGGCGTCGTCGTCCAGATGGCCAGCGAGGGCTTGGGCGCGTCGGGCGCCGCGGGCAGCGCGCCCACGAGCGGGAACCGCACGTACACCGACGGCGCGCGCTCGTCCTCGTACTCGACCTCGGCCTGGGCGAGGGCGGTCTTGCAGTGCATGCACCAGTGCACGGGCTTGAGCCCCTTGTAGACGAGCCCGTGGCCAACCAGACGGCCGAACTCCCGGACGATCACGCCCTCGTAGTCGGGCGCCATCGTCAGGTAGGGGTGCTCCCAGTCACCGAACACGCCGAGCCGCTTGAACTCCTCGCGCTGGATGTCGATGAACTTGAGCGCGTACTCCCGGCACCGCCGGATCTTCTCGATGGGATCCATCGCCCGGCGCACGTCGACGCCGGGCTTGTCGAGCCCGAGCATCTTGTCGACCTGGTGCTCGATAGGCAGCCCGTGGCAGTCCCAGCCGGGGACGTAGACCGCGTTGAACCCGGCCATCGACCGTGACTTCACGATCACGTCCTTGAGGACCTTGTTGAGGACGTGGCCCAGGTGGATGTGGCCGTTGGCGTAGGGCGGACCGTCGTGCAGGATCCACATCGGCCGGTCGGCCGCGACCTGACGCAGGCGCTTGTAGATCCCGATCTCCTCCCACCAGGCCAGCATCCGCGGCTCGGCCGCGGTGAGGTTGGCCTTCATGGGAAAGTCGGTTTTCGGCAGGTTCAGCGTGGCTTTGTAGTCCATGACCAGGAAGCGTCATCGTACCACACGCCCCGCGGACCTACTTCGGGCCCAGGTGGACCTCGCCCTTGCCGGCGTCGAAGGTGATCTTGAACTGATCGAGGAAGTCGCGGCCGAGGAGGCCGTCGCCCGACCCGGTGCCGGCGAGCTCGTAGGAGCCGACCGGCATCCGTCCCACCCGCGCCTCACCGACCTCGAGCGAGTCGACGACGACGTAGGTGATGCGGTCGGTCCCGGTCGCCCCGGTGATCGTGCCCGTGCCCACCGGCCGGGTGATCGGGACCCCCGCCGCCTGCAGCGTGCGCGGGCTGATCAGCGTGCGGTCGGCGCCCGTGTCGAGCAGGAGCTGAGCGCTGAAGCCACCGTTGATCTTCACGTCCACCATGATGCGCTGCCCTGGGGTGTACTTGATCACCGTCGTCCCGGCCGGCTTCGCCGGGGCGGTGGCGCCGGTCGTCGTCGGGGTGGGCGCGTTGCGCATGCCGAGCGGAACGGCGGAGCCCCGGTGGCGCTCGGGCACCTTCTCGAGCCCGTCGACGTAATGGTTCTGCCCCCGGTCGTCCGTGTACCGATAGATCTCGGCGTGGAGGGGGGTGGGGAGCACGACGATCACCAGGCTGAGCGACAACCCTGCGATCACCGCCCGATGCATGGAGCCGATCATACCCCACACCGTCGTAGGCGATAGACGACCATTTCCGGGCCACCCGACACCTCCACGCGATCGAGCCGCACGCGGTGGACCGGCTCGAGCAGGTCGGAGCGGGCGGCCAGGCGCGGGAACCAGGTGGGGAAGATGATCACGTAGTCCGGGCACGTCTCACCGATGAAGCGGATCACCCCGTCCTCGCCCTGGCGTCGGTACGGGAGGATCTCCGGCGTCACCAGCCCCATCAGGTCGAGGATCTCGCGGCGCGAGGCGAACGCGATGGCGCCGATGTCGTTGACGGCCAGCCGGGCGCGGGGCGCGGCGTTGGCGGCGACCCAGTGGCCGATCCGAACCTGCATCGCCTCGATGTTCTGCACGCCCCACGCGTAGCGCTCCGCCGCGGGCACCAGGGCCCAGAGCGCCAGCGCCAGCCACGCGAGCAAGACCAGGCGCCGTCGACGCTCCCGCGCCGCGCCGAGCCCGACCGCGACGACGACGAGGGCCAGCGGGAGCAGGTGGATCGAGTAGCGCCCCTCCTGGAAGCCTGGGCCTCGATACGGCGCCAGGAGCGCCATCCCGAGCGGGTGCGCCAGGAGGGCGAGTCCCACGATTCCCAGGCTCCGACCGGCGCGCCGCCACGTCACCACGATGGCCGGCACGAGCACGATGGCCAGTAGCATGTGGGTGAGCCAGAGCCACGAGGCCCACTCCCTCACGAAGGCCCAGGGCCGCCCGATCAAGGTCGTGGCGAGCGGCTCCCGGAGCCCTCCGAGCCAGCCGATGAGGCCGCCCTCCACCTTCGCGGCGGCCGTGGCGGGATATGGTGCGCCGACCGTCGCGTAGGAGAAGGCGACCATGGGGGCAACGACGATCGCCGGCACCACGACGAACGCCACGATTCGCCCCAGGGTGATCGGTCGGGCGACGAGGAGGAACGGCAGCAGCAGCGCCGCCTCGGGACGTGCGGTCACCGCCAGCCCGGAGAGCAGAGCCGTGAGCCACGTCCGGCCGGTGGCGTGGGCGACGAGGGCGCCGGCGACGAGCATGGCGGCCAGCGTGACCTCCATGCCCGACAGCGCCCCCCAGGCGATCGGTCCGGTCCACAGCAGCGCCACCGCCGCCACCAGCGCCACGGTGGGCGGCGCTCCCCAGGCCAGCGCTGCGCGACGGGTGAGCACGGCCGCCCCCAGCGCGCACGCCACGCCGAGCGCCTTGACGACCATCACCGACGCGCCGGCGACGACCGAGCCGCCGGCCAGCAGGAGCGTCCACAGCGGAGCCGTCGAGCCCGCCACCGGTCGGCCCGGGTTGTACGAGAAGCCGGCGCCCTCGGCCAGGTTCCGGGCGAAGTGGAGGTGGATCCACGAATCGTCGAGCGGGAACCCCGAGGTGCCCGCGACCGAGCGCTCGGTGACCGCGAAGAGCGCGAGCGGCAGGGCGGCGGCGAGGACGACGGCGACGTCGGCGCGGCTCACCACCGCGGGGTCAGCGCGCCCGGGCGAGCGTGTATCCCGCGTAGCGGACGGGCTTGCGGCCGACCGACAGCACGTAGAGGTAACGGCCGTGCGGGATCTCGATCTCCGACAGCCCCGACGGGCGCTCGGTGGCGGGGCTCCAGTGGTCGACGAACCACACGAGGCGCTTGACGTTGGCCGGCAGATCCACGTGACTGTGGGCCAGCGGCGTCATCGCGGACGCCAGCCGCGGCGCGTAGTAGCCGGGCGTGGCGTCGCCGACGCGGAGCTCGTAGATCGTGTAGCCCGGCAAGTAAAACATCGCGTGGCGCAGCCAGGGATACGAGCGCGCGTTGCCGAGCTCCGTGATGATCACGGTGTCCTCGGGCGGGTAGAGCCCGCGGATCGACTCGACGAACGTCGTCATCACGTCCTCGTGCTCACGGAGGGCGGCGGCCGTCCGGCTGAAGATCCAGTCGAACGCCTCGTGCTCGGCCGCCTGGAGCCAGGCCGGCTTGCCGGGGTCGAAGTCGCGCGTCTGCGGGCGCGCGCTCACGAAGAACGCGCCGTTCGCGAGGACGATCAGCATGACCGTGGTGGCGGCCAGCGCCCGTCGCACCGGCGGGCTCGGCACGCGCTCGGCGATGCCGGCGAGGGCCGTCAACAGCACGCGCGAGAGCAGGATCACCAGCGCCGGCAGGAACGTCAGGACGTAGCCGGCCTGACCGAAGTGCACCAGCGTGTAGACGAGCACCGGCGGGATCGTCCACGCGAGCAGGAACCACTCACGTCGCCTCCAGCCGTGCCGGCGCACGTACCACGGCAGCAGCAGGACGGCGACGGCCAGCGGGCCGAGCGCCACGAGCACGGACTCCAGCAGGTAGCGCGACATCCGCAGCGTCACCTCGAGCGGGCCGCCGAGGATCGACGTCGGCTTCACGACCGTGTCGGCGAGGTCGCGCGATGCGTCGAGATACCGGTCGAGCCCGCCGGTCAGCGTGATCATCGGGACGAACCAGACGAGCACCGCCAGCACCAGGACCAACGCGGCGACGACGACGATCCGCGCGCGTCGCACGCCGACGGCGAGCGAGATCAGCCACAGCGGGAACAAGAGGACGAGCAGCGACTGCCGCAGCCCGCCCGCCAGCCCGAGATACCCCGCCGCCAGCCAGGCGTCGGTCTCGCCGCCGCGCAGGGTTCGGAACGCGAAGTAGGCCACGATGGACGCCATGAGCGCCTCGCCGGCGTAGCTGAGCCCGACGGTGCCGTAGAACCAGAACAGCGGGCTCACGGCCAGCAGGGTGGCGGCAGTCAGCGCCGTCGGCCGATCGTAGATCGCGCGCGCCAGCAGGTAGACGACGAACGTCCCGGCGCCGCTGAACGCGACGGCCAGCAGCACGTACGCCGCCGCGGCATCCCCGGTCCAGCCGTGGACGAGACGGCCGAGGGCGACGTAGAGGATGTAGCCGGGCGGGTGGGGCTGGTGCTTGACGACGTCGTACTCGTGCAACGCCAGCGCGAACTGGACCGCGTCCCAGTTGTAGAGCATCCGTGCCCGGTAGGGCAGGCGCGAGAGGATGGTGAGCAGAGCGAGCGCCGCCGCGAGGGCGTAGTCGACGCGATCGGCTCGCTCACGCATGCGAGTCAGGAGTATACCCCGCGGTGCGGGGCGTGGGATCGAGGGAGGAGGAGCCGGAAGGGGCGGGCGCGACCGGGTTAGGCCTTCTTTTCCTCTTCCTTGCGGGCGGCGGCCGTGTCCTCAGCCTTCACCTCGTTGACCCCCTTCTTGAACTCCTTGACGCTCGAGCCCAGGGACTTGGCGAGCTCCGGCAGACGGTTCGCGCCGAACAGGATCAGCACGATCACCAGGATGATCAGCAGTTCTTGGTAGCCCAAGCCAAACATGGACAGCTCCTTTTCTCGGACGTCACTCACCTTACTCCCGCGCTCAGGCCCCGCGCAAGACCCTCCGCTCCCCGACCCGGGCGGTCACCCGGCGGGCGTCGAAGAACTCCAGCAGCGGGATGGCGTACTTGCGGGAGATGCCGAGCAGGTCCTTGATGTCCCCCGGGCCGATCTCCTTGCGCTCGCGCAGCATGGTCACGAGCTTGTCCTGGATGGCCTCCAGCGCGCGCGCGTGGAAGTAGAGCGACTCCTTCACCCGGACCAGCTTGCGCGCCTCGATGAGCACCTGGAAAAGCTCGTGCTCCTCGTCACCGGACTGTCCAGCTCGGGCCAGTGCCTCCTCCGGGCTCGGCGGCGCCGCCTCCGCGGTGAGGTACTCCTGCTCCAGCCGGTCGGCCGCCTTCTGCTGCTCCGGCGACAACCGCACCTCGTGAGAGGCGAGGCGCACCTTGTCGCGATCGGTGCGGACGAGGCCCTCGCCTTCGAGGGCCGCGAGCAGGTGCGCGAAGACGCGCTCGTCCGCAGCCCCGGCGCGCCCTCGTAGCTCCTCGCGCGACATCCCGGGACGCAGCGGCGCGGCGCGGTGGAACTGCGCGAGGGCGCCGAGCGTGAGCTCGCGCAGCCGCGCGAGACTCTCGGGATGCACGAACCAGTCTCGATCGATCGCCACGACGCGTCCGCTCGTCTGCAGCGTGTCGAGCAGCGCCCGCAGGCGTTCGGGACCGAAGGGCACACGGCCCGACAGCGGCGCGACGCGCACGCCGACGCCCCCAGCGTGGCGGACGTGCTCTTCCACCACGGCCTCGGGACTGTCCTCGCGCAGCAGCGTGAGGTGGGCGATGAGCGTCGGCGCCTTGCGCTTGAATCGGGGCGGCGCGATGTCCAGCAGCGTCCCGCCGCCGATCGTCAGCATCGGCGAGTAGGAGCGGATCACGAACCGGTCACCCGGGAGTGCCACGAGCGGCCCCTCGAGCCGCAGCCGCGCGAGGGTCGCCTCGCCCGGGGCGAGCTCCTGGCGGTCCAGCAGCAGCACCCGCGCCATGATCTCACTGGTCCCGGCGTGTACACGCACCCGGTCGCGCGTCTTCAGCGGGCGCGGCGCGTCCGGCAGGAGCTCGAGCGTGCCGTCGACCAGCTCGGAGGGCACCAGCGTGCCGGCCAGCCCGAGGACGTTGCCGCGCTCCACCGCGACGCGCTCCACGCCCTGCAGGTTCACCGCGGTCCGCTGCCCCGCCGCCGACTGCTCGACCGTGCGTCCGTGCGCCTGCAGGCCGCGGACCTTCGCCTGCACCCCCGCGGGGAACACCTCCACGCGATCGTCGACGCGCAGCCGGCCGGCCATGAGGGTCCCGGTGACGACGGTACCGAAGCCCTTGATGGTGAAGACGCGGTCGATCGGCAGGCGCGGCAGGTGGTCGGTCCCGCGCGGCGTCACCCCGGCGGCGAGCGTCCGGAGGGCGGCACGCAGCTCCGGGATCCCCTCCCCGGTCTTCGCCGACACGGTCAGCACCGGGCACCCGTCGAGGAACGTGCGGCGCACGAGCCCGGCGACGTCCTCCCGCACCAGCTCCAGCCAGTCGGGCTCGACCAGGTCGGTCTTGGTGAGCACGACGAGCCCGCTCCGGATGTGCAGGAGCGAGCAGATCCCGAGGTGCTCCCGCGTCTGGGGCATGACGCCCTCGTCGGCCGCGATGACGAGCATGGCGACGTCGATGCCGCCGACCCCGGCCAGCATGTTCTTGATGAACCGTTCGTGGCCGGGCACGTCGACGATCTCGATCGTGAGGCCGTCCGGCTCCTCCAGGAACGCGAAGCCGAGGTCGATCGTGATGCCCCGGGCCTTCTCCTCGGGGAGACGATCAGTGTCGGTGCCGGTCAGCGCCTTGACCAGCGACGTCTTGCCGTGGTCAATGTGCCCGGCGGTGCCGACGACGACGTGTTTCATGACTGATCGGCTCGGGGCCGCAACGAAGCGGACTGTTGTAGCGGGGGCCGCTTGTTCGGGTAAGAACGTGGGTGGCCTGGCCAAGGAAGGGGGCGGCTTCGCACGCCTCGCCGATTTTTTTGAATGGCGGAGACGCTCGCCGTGCCGCTCTGATTCATGAAGGTTGGGCCCGCTTCATAGGCGCCTTCATCATACTCACCTGGCAAGAACGACGGGGCCCGACTCCAGACCCCCGATCTAGGCCGCGCTATGTCGGCATGACGAGCGACGAGGCGCGGGTCAGCGCGGTGGCCAGGGCGCCGATCTGGTTCGGCAGGACGGTGCGGCAGTCCAGGAAGAGGCGGTCGTCGAGCATGCGGCCGATCACGGCGGGGTCGCCCGTGCGGAGGGCGGCGTCGAGGGCCCGGGCCGCGGCGGGGGTGTCGCCGACGGCGAGCCCGACGGTGGGCAGCTGGACGGTGGGCAGGGCACCGCCGCCTACCTCGGAGTGGTCGGTCACGAGCTGCGGGGCGAGCCGGGCCCGCGCGGCGGCGTCCAGGCGGCCGAGCAGCTTGCGGGCGCGCCGGCGGACGTCGGCGAGCGGCTCCGTCAGGCTGCGCAGGGTCGGGATGGTCTCGCGGGCCGTGCCCGCCTCGTAGGCGTAGAGCGTCGCCTCGAGCGCGGCGATCGTGAACTTGTCGATCCGGAGCGCGCGGTTCCACGGGTTCTTCTTGAGCCGCGCCACGACCGCCCGGCGTCCGACGAGGATGCCGGCCTGGGGACCGCCCAGCAGCTTGTCGCCCGAGAACGACACGAGATCCACGCCCGAGGCCACCACCTCCGGCACGGTCGGCTCATAGGGGAACCCCCAGGGGCGGAGATCCACCAGGGAACCCGACCCGAGGTCCTCCATGACCGGGATGCCTCGCTGCCGGCCCAGCTCGGTCAGCTCACGGGAGCTGACGTCGGCCGTGAAGCCGACGACCCGGTAGTTCGAGGTGTGCACCTTCAGCAGCAGCGCCGTGTCGGGCCCGATGGCCTCGGCGTAGTCGCGCAGGTGCGTGCGGTTCGTCGCCCCGACCTCGCGGAGCACCGCGCCGCCCCGCCGCATGATGTCGGGAATACGGAACTCGCCGCCGATCTCGATCAGCTCACCGCGGGAGACGATGACCTCCTTGCCGTGGGCGAGCGTCTCCAGCGCCAGCAGCACCGCCGCCGCGTTGTTGTTGACGACGAGCGCGTCCTCGGCGCCGGTGAGCCGGCGGAGGAGGGCCTCGACGTGACTGTAGCGGGAGCCACGCTCCTTGGAGGCCAGGTCGAGCTCGAGGTTCGAGTACGCGGCGCCCACCGCCGCGACCCGCTCGAGCGCCAGGGGGCTCAGGACCGCGCGGCCGAGGTTCGTGTGCAGCACCACGCCCTGGGCGTTGATGACGGGCCGCAGCGAGAACACCCCCGCGCGGGCTCCCGCCTCCACGACGCGCGCGGCGAGCGTCTCCAGGTCGGTGGGCTCCGCGGGGCCGTCAAGCAGTCGGCGACGCTCGGCGTCGAGGGTGTCGCGGACCATGGCCGTCAGCCGGGCCCGGGGAATGCCGGCAAGCCCGGGGCGACCTTCGAGCGCGCGGAGGATCTGATCGACGGAGGGGAGGCCGCGGAGGGTTGCTCGGTCAGCGCTCACGGAGCGCTGCCTCGACCTTGGCCCGGACGCGCCCGATGACCTCCTGCGCCTCGGCCCGCCAGGCCTGAGGCGTCCACTTGCCTTCGCTGACCACGCCGCCTCGGCGCACGGCCTCCTCGGTCAGGCCCCCCCAGAGCTCGTCCAGGTCGGAGGGGGAGAGCCGCTGCCCTCGCAGGGCACGGGTCCAGTCGGCGGCCAGGGACTCGATCAGGCGGTCGCGTTCGGCGGCGAGACGCCGGGCGCGGCGGATGAGATCGGCGAGACGGGACGGCACGGTTACTCCTTCACCAGGTCGCGAACGGTCTCGACGAGGTTCGCCTCGAAGCGTCCGGTCGACGCGCACGGGTACACGGGCATCGGCTTCAGCTTCCCCGAAGTGCCCTTGCGAAACGCCTGGGTGCGCATCTTGGAGTTGAGCTGCACCCGCGTGCTGTCCACGCCGTTCGCCTCCGCGAACAGCGTGAAGGACACGACGGCCTCGCCCTCCAGCCGGTCCTCGCCGATCGTGCCGCAGTCGGCCCACAGCCCGATCGGCGTCACCAGGTCGTCCGACGCGATGACGCCGGAGTCCCGGGCGATCGCCCGCAGGGGCAGATTCTCCCGGGCCAGGGCCCGGACGATGGCCGCCCACGTTCGCTCGTAGCCGGCCGGGATCTCGGCCCGGTACGGGGGAGGCGCCAGCGGCGAGACGTGCGGTCGCGCACAGGCCGACAGCGCGAGCGCGAGACCCACCACCATCAGGCTACCTCTTGTGGTGATCGATGCCACGGTAGGCCTCGATGAAGCGGACGATCCGTCGCTCGTCGAACGCCTCGAGCCGGTCCAGACGCGTCCAGGCGGTGAGCGCAATCTTGGACTTCATCTCCGGGTAGGGGGCGAGGATCACGAACTTCTCGTACCGGGACACGACGGCGCGCAGCTGCTCGGCGAGTTCAGGGCACGCGCAGTTGTACTGCACCACGACGCCGCCGTCTTCCAGGTTGTGCACCTGCAGCGGCAGCGGGATCGGTCGCGTGTGCACGCCCCACGGCGCGATGTACGGCAGGTGCGGCCCGGACGTCGGCGGATCGGAGTTATAGGGCGTGTGCGGGTCCGCCGCGGTCTGGATGTGGAGGTTGCCCTGATCGGGGAACTTCTCGCCTGGCAGGTCGGCCGCCGCCCGGTAGGCGAACCAGCCGACGACCGCCGCAACCACGACGACACCGACGACCGTCACCCCGACCTTGAGCGGCCGACGGGCGCCGCGCGTCGCGCCGGCGCCCCTGCCCTTCTCCTGCTGCTTGGCCATCGTCCTCGTTCTCGGTGGCGGAAGCGTGTGGGAGTCGAACCCACCTCCAGCTTGTCTAGAGCCGGACACCGGATTTGAAGTCCGGGAGGCCCACCGGGTTCCTAGACGCTTCCGGTGCTCCGGTGCGCTCCGGTTCGGCCAGATGAGTGTACCACTCCGAACGCGGCGTCAGGTCAGGCCGAGGCGGCTTCGAGGCGACCGCCGGCGAGCGGAGGGAACATCGCGACGATGTCGCCGGGGTGGAGCGAGCGATCGGGCGTGGCATCCCGGCCGTTGACCAGCGTGACGCGCTCGAGATCGGCGGGAAGCCCCAGACGCTGGATCAGATCACGAACGGTACAGGTCTCCGGAACGTCGATCGTGGCCGCACCCTCGCGGCTGTCGGGCGGCAGGTACCGGGCCAGGGTCGCGAAGAGTTGGATCTGGACCCTCAACGAAACCCACCCTGTCCGTCGGACACGGACGGGCGGGCGTCGGCAACTCGCAGGCGGTCGCCGGGCCGGATCCGGGCCTCCTCTTCGAGGCTGTTCCAGCGCAGCACATCGGCCACCGCGACGCCGTACTGCTTGGCGATCGAGCTGACGGTCTCGCGGGGACGGACCACGTGGACCTCGTCGGGCGAGGCCTTCGTGGTCGCCCGGGTGACGGCCGGGCGCTGCTTCACGGTCGCCGTCGGACGCTTCGGCGGCGGAGGCGGCGCCAGTGCCGTCAGCACGTCGGCGCGCGTTCCCACGGGCACCTTGAGCTGCCACGAGTGGCCCGGCGG
>Ga0075430_100000063_pt1 | contig 57435 bp, 52 predicted proteins | sample RhiMetdeltSRZDD4_FD_75294 | JGI IMG/M metagenome (GOLD analysis project Ga0075430, IMG submission 75294) | Populus rhizosphere microbial communities from Tennessee, USA - Rhizosphere MetaG P. deltoides SRZDD4 | ecosystem: Host-associated > Plants > Roots > Rhizosphere > Soil | place: USA... | reverse complement strand
CATCGCGCAAGGAGAACAGGCACGAAGGCTCGAGCCCGACAATCGGCACGCCTTTCGCGACATAGGGCGAAAGCGCGTCCACCATCCTGCGCGCTTCGCGCTTGGCTTCGTCCACCAGCCCGGCGGAGAGGAAAGTGCGTCCACAGCACAATCCGCGCGGCGCATGGACGCGGTGTCCCGCGGCTTCGAGCACCTTGAACGCCGCGTGCGCATTCTCGGGCTCGAAGTAGCGGTTGAACGTGTCGACAAAGAGCACCAGGTCCGCTTCTTCCTTTCCGGTATTCGAGAAAAAATCGGTGCGCCACTTCGGCAGCTCGCGCTTGGTCGTGAATCCGAGTGAGCCCTTGAACAAGGAAGAGAAAAGGTTGGATACCGGCGCTACGCGCGCTGCCCACGGGGCATAGCGCGGCAGGTAACCGATCGCGCGCGCGCGCGCCGAGAGCCCGTGCTTCGCCCGGTAGTGCGACTGAAACTCGATCTTCATGCGCGCCATGTCGACGCCGGTTGGGCACTCGCGCTTGCACCCCTTGCAGGATACGCAGAGGTCGAGCGCGTCCTTCACCGCTTCCTCGCCCTCGTCGCCGAGCTGGTTCGAAAGCGCGAGGCGCAAGGTGTTCGCCCGGCCGCGGGTGAGGTGGCGCTCATCGAGCGTCGCGCGGTACGACGGGCACATGGTGCCGGCGTCGAACTTGCGGCAATGGCCGTTGTTGTTGCACATCTCGACCGCCTTGTCGTAGCCGCCCCATTCGCTCCAGTCGAGCACCGCGGCGGCGGGCGAGGTCGCATACCCCGGCTTGAAGCGGAAAAGCGACTTGTCGTCCATGCGCGAAGGGTTGACGATCTTGCCGGGGTTCATCAGCCCGTGCGGATCGAGCCAGGACTTGATCTCGGCGAGCGCCGCGATGAGCCGCGGGCCGAAGAACGGCGCGATCCACTCGGAGCGCACCAAGCCGTCGCCGTGCTCGCCGGAGTACGCGCCCTTGTACTCCTTCACCATCGCGCAGGCTTCTTCGGCGATCGCGCGCATCTTCTGCGCACCGTCGCGCCGCATGTCGAGCACCGGGCGCACGTGCAGCGTGCCGACCGACGCGTGCGCGTACCAGGTGCCGCGCGTGCCGTGCTTCTCGAATACGCGCGTCAAGCGGTCGGTGTATTCGGCGAGATGCTCGAGCGGCACGGCGCAGTCCTCGATGAAGGACACGGGCTTGCCGTCGCCCTTCATCGACATCATGATGTTCAGGCCAGCTTTTCTTACCTCCCACACTGCGCGCTGCAGATTCGAGTCGGTAATCTCCACCACGCTCCCCGGCAGCCCAAGGTCGGCCATCAGCTGCACCAGGTCCTTCAGCCGGCCGGCGCGGGCATCGGCAAATTCCACCAGCAGGATCGCGTCCGGATCGCCCTTGATAAAGGCGTTCAGGGTCTTCTCGAACGCCGGGTTATCCCGGGCGAGGCCCATCATGGTGCGGTCGACCAGCTCGACCGCGGTGGGCCCGAGCTTCACGATGTGCTGCGTGAGCTCCATCGCGGTATAGAACTTCGCGAAGTGGCATACGCCGAGCGAGCGCTTTTCGGGCAGGCGCGCCAGCTTCAAGTGCAGGCGCTCAGAGTAGGCGAGCGTGCCTTCGGACCCGACCAGGAGATGCGCCGCGTTCGCGTGCGGCGGTCCGAGGTGGTCGAGGTTGTAGCCCGCCACCTTGCGCAGGACCTTCGGAAACCGCGCTTCGATTTCCGCCCTTTCGCGCTCGTACAGCTGCTTGAGCTTCTGTACGAACTGGCCATACTCCCCCGAGGCTTCGTGCAGAGGACCGAAGCGCCAGCGGTGACCCGAAGCGGTCACGGCTTCGATCGCAAGGACGTTGTGCACCATGTTGCCGTACTCGATCGAGCGCGAGCCGCAGGAGTTGTTGCCGGCCATGCCGCCGAGAGTCGCCTGGGCGCTTGTCGACACGTCGACCGGAAACCACAGGTTGTGCTTGCGCAGATGCGCGTTCAACGCATCGAGGACTACGCCGGGCTGCACCACGGCTACCGCTTCTTCGACCCGGACCTCCATTATTTTGTTGAGGTATTTGGTGTGGTCGATGAGGAGCGCCGCACCGACCGCCTGCCCGCACTGCGAGCTGCCCGCGCCACGCGGCAGCATCGGCACCCCCTGCTCTGCGGCAATCGCCATCGCGGTTCGGGCAGATTCTTCGCTGCGCGGCACAACGATGCCGATCGGCTCCACTTGGTAGATCGACGCGTCGGTCGAGTAGCGGCCGCGGCTTGCGGCGTCGAACATGACCTCGCCGTCCACCTCCTTGCGCAGGCGCAAGGCCAGGGAAGACGCGCCGGCCGGCGCAAACTTGATCGGGGTAAAGGGAGCGTTCACAGGGGGACTAGCGTCAGGGCCGTGGTTAGAATACCCCAATGACCCCGCCGTCCACCCGCAAAGCCGGCCGCCACTTCCTCCAGATCCCGGGCCCGACCAACGTGCCCGATCGCGTGCTGCGCGCGATCGATTTCCCGACCATGGACCATCGCGGCCCGGAGTTCGCGGTGCTCGGCAAGGAAGTCCTCGCGGGAATGAAGCGCGTGTTCAAGAGCCCGCAGGGCGAGGTGGTGATCTACCCCGCCTCCGGCACCGGCGCGTGGGAAGCGGCGCTTGCCAACACGATGTCGCCGGGCGATCGCGTGCTGATGTACGAGACCGGGCACTTCGCCACGCTGTGGCAGAAGATGGCGACAAAGCTCGGGCTCGACGTCGACTTCATTCCCGGCGACTGGCGCCGCGGGGCGGACCCCGACGCCATCGAGAAGAAGCTGCGTGCGGATTCGGACAAGCGGATCAAGGCGGTGTGCGTGGTTCACAACGAAACGTCGACCGGCGTCGCCTCGAGGATCGGCGACGTGAGAAAGGCGATCGACGCCGCGAGCCATCCGGCGCTCTTCATGGTCGACACGATTTCCTCGCTCGCGTCGATCGACTATCGCCATGACGAGTGGGGCGTCGACGTGACCGTCGCCGGCTCGCAAAAGGGCCTGATGCTGCCGCCGGGGCTTTCTTTCAACTGTGTTTCCGCGCGTGCGCTGCAGGCGGGCAAATCGGCCAAATTACCCCGCAGCTATTGGGCGTGGGACGAGATGATCGCCAACGGCAAGAGCGGATACTTCCCGTACACGCCGGCGACCAACCTGCTTTACGGCCTGCACGAGGCCCTCAAGATGCTGCTCGACGAGGAAGGGCTGGATGCGGTGTTCGCCCGGCACCAGCGCCACGCCGAGGCGACGCGGCGCGCGGTGCGCGCATGGGGTCTCGAGATCTTCGCGCTCGACCCGCGCGAGTACTCCGCCTCGCTCACCGCGGTGCTCATGCCGGCGGGCCACGACGCGGACCGGCTGCGCAAGGTGATCCTCGATGCCTTCGACATGTCGCTCGGCACCGGACTCACCAAGCTTAGCGGCAAGGTATTCCGCATCGGCCACCTCGGTGACCTCAACGATCTCACGCTGATGGGGACGCTCGCCGGCGTGGAGATGGGTCTCGGCCTCGCGGGCGTGCCGGCAAAGAAGGAAGGCGTACAGGCGGCGATGGAGTACCTCGTCACGGCAGCCTCCGCCCCCGCCCGAAAAGTCGCCTAGCCGAGCATGAGCGGGCCGCTGGCTGGGGTGAAGGTCCTGGAGCTGGCTCAGATCATGGCCGGGCCGACGTGCGGCATGATGCTCGCGGACCTTGGCGCCGACGTGATCAAGGTCGAGCGCGTGCCCGGCGGCGACGACACGCGCCGCATGGATCGGCCGTCGGTGAACGGCGAGTCCGCCTCGTTCATGGCGATGAACCGCAACAAGCGCGGCATCGCGCTCAACCTGAAGATGCCCGCCGCCCAGGAGGCCCTGAAGCGCATGGCGGCGAAAGCCGATGTCGTCACCGAGAACTATCGCAAAGGCACGATGGAGAAGCTCGGCGTCGGCTACGAGCAGCTCAAGGCCGTGAATCCCGGGCTGATCTATTGCTCCGTCTCCGGCTACGGGCGTACCGGCCCCTATGCCGACAAGGGCGGCTATGACCTGATCGCTCAGGGCATGTCGGGTCTCATGTCCGTCACCGGCGAGCCTGGACGTCCGCCGGTCAAATCCGGCGGTCCGGTCTGCGACATCAATGCCGGCCTGCTCGCGGCGCTCGGCGTGGTCTCGGCCTATGTACACCGCCTGAAGACCGGCGAAGGCCAGCTCGTCGACACGTCGCTTTTCGAGGCCGGCATCCAGCAGATGTACTGGCAGGCGGCGATCTTTTTCGCGACCGGCGAGGTACCCGGCGCGACCGGTTCCGCGCATATCCTGTCAGCGCCGTACCAGGCGTTCCGCGCCGCCGATGGCTGGCTGACGATCGGCGGGGCGAACCAGGGCAACTGGGAACGCCTGGTGCGCGTGCTGCAAGCTCCGCAATGGCTGTCCGACCCGCGCTTCTCCAGCAATGCGGAGCGCATGAAGCATCTGGACGCGCTCGCGGCGGCAATGAACGAGAAGATTCGCGCGTGGAAGGTGAACGACCTGCTGGCGGCGCTCGATGCCGAGGGCGTGCCGTGCGGGAGGATCAATTCGATCGCCGACGTGGCCGCCGATCCGCATGCGCTCGCCCGCCACATGGTGGTCGAGCTGGAGCATCCGCGCGCCGGACGAACGCGCGCGCTTGGCCTGCCGGTGAAACTTTCACGCACGCCGGGACGAGTTTCGCGCCCGGCGCCCGTCCTCGGCCAGCACACGCGCGAAGTGCTGTCGGAATTCGGCTTCTCGCGCGCCGAGATCAACGCTTTGGTGGAGAGCGGGGCTGCCGTGGCTGCTGAACTATCATCCGCGTACAACGACTAGGAGGAGGAAATGAAGAACTCCGTGCATTGGATCGCCGGCGCCGCATTGGCGCTGGCCGGCATGACGGCGCAGGCCCAGCAGTGGCCGCAGAAGCCGATGATTTTCCTGAACCCGTTCCCCGCGGGCGGCGGCACTGACACGTTCGCGCGTCCGATTGCCGCGAAGCTCTCCCAGCAGCTCGGCGAGCAGGCGCTGATCGAGAACCAGGGCGGTGCCGGCGGCACCGTCGGCGCCGCGAATGCCGCCAAGCGCGCGCCGGACGGCTATAACTGGTTCTTCGGCGCGGTGCATCACACCATCGCCGAAAGCCTGTACACCAAGCTGAACTACAGTCTTGAGAAGGATTTCGAGCCGGTCACGGTCGCAGCGTTCGTGCCGAACGTGGTCGTGGTGCACCCGAAGCACAAGGACAAGTTCAAGACGCTGAAGGACCTGATCGCCTACGCAAAGGCCAACCCGGACAAGCTGAACTACGGCTCGGCGGGCAGCGGCACCACGCATCACCTGTCGGTCGAACTGTTCAAGACCATGACGCAGACCAAGCTGGTGCATGTGCCCTACAAAGGCGCCGGTCCGCTGATGGTCGACCTGCTCGCCGGCCAGGTCGATCTCGCGTTCGACGGCATGGGAACCTCGTCAACGCAAGTTAAGGCGGGCAAGCTGATCCCGCTCGCCATCACCAGCGCGCAGCGCAATCCGGTGCTGCCCAACGTGCCGACGGTGCACGAAGCTGGCGTCCCCGGCTACGAGGTGCGCACCTGGTACGGCATCTGGGCGATCAAGGGCACGCCGCCGGCGATCAAGGACCGCATGTACAAAGAGATCGTCAAGGCGATGAACGAGCCCGATCTCAAGCGGATCTGGGCCGAGCAGGGCGCGGATGCGGGCGGCATGCCGCCGGCGGAGATGGAGAAGCTGGTGAAGGCCGAAATCGCGAAGTGGGCCAAGGTCGTCAAGGACGCCGGCGCCAAGGTGGACAACTGAGCCCTAGATAATCGCTTCGGAGCGGAGCCGGGCGATCTCGGCTTCGCTTTTTCCCAGTCCCTTCAGAACCTCTTCGGTGTGCTGGCCCAGGGTCGGGGGCGGCACATCGTGCCGCACCGGCGTTTCCGAGAAGCGCATCGGGCTGCGCACGAGCGACACCCTCCCCGCGCTCGGGTGCGGCAGCTCCATCCGCAGGCCGCGCGCCACCGCCTGCGGCTCGGCGAAGACCTGCGCGAGATCGTTGATCGGGCCGCAAGGTACGCCCGCGCCTTCGAGCGCGGCAAGCCAGTCGCCCATGCCGCGCTTCACCATCACCTCGGAAAGGACCCGCGTCAGCTCGGCGCGGTTCGCGATGCGCTTGCCGTTGGTGACGAAGCGCGGATCCTCGGCGAGCTGCGTGCAGCCGGCGACCTCGCAGAACTTGCGGAACAGGTTGTCGTTGCCGCACGCGACGATCACGGCGCCGTCCGCGGTCCTGAATACCTGGTAGGGGGTGATGTTCGGATGGTCGTTGCCGAGCCGCCCGGGCGGCTCGCCGGTCGCGAGGTAGTTCGCACCCTGGTTGGCGAGCACCGCGACCAGCGAATCGAGCAGCGCGAGGTCGAGGTGCTGGCCGGCACCGGTCTTCGCGCGATGCGCGAGCGCGGCGCAGACCGCGATGCTCGCGTACATGCCGGTGATGAGATCGGCGATCGGGATCCCGGCCTTCTGCGGTCCGCCGCCCGGCCGGTCGTCGCGCTCTCCGGTAATGCTCATCAGGCCGCCCATGCCCTGGATCATGAAGTCGTACCCCGGGCGCTCGCGCCACGGGCCGCTATGGCCGAAGCCGGTGACCGAGCAGTAGACGAGGCCGGGATTCACCTGCCTGAGGTGCGCGTAGCCCAGGCCATAGCGCTCGAGGTCGCCGAACTTGAAATTCTCGAGCAGCACGTCGCTGCGCGCAGCAAGCTCACGCACGATCGCCTGCCCCTGGGCGTGCGCGAGGTCGAGGGTGAGCGACTTCTTGCCGCGGTTGGCGCACGCGAAGTACGCTGATTCCGCGGTGTCGCGGCCCTGCGCATCCTTGAGCCACGGCGGCCCGAAGGCGCGTGAATCGTCGCCCTTCTTCGGCCGCTCGACCTTGATCACCTCGGCGCCGAGGTCGGCCAGATTCTGCGCGGCCCATGGTCCGGCGAGCACGCGCGTAAGGTCGAGAACGCGAATTCCTTCGAGGGGGCCCGGCATCGGGCCGCAGTCTACTTGACTGAGAGGTTGTTGTGGACGGTGAGCACGCCGTTGACGGAGGCGACTACGCGGCCCGCGCGCGAAGCCATGTCCGCCACCGGCACGAAACCCGAGAGCTGCACGCGCCCCTCGTAGGTCTCGACCGAGATGCCCTTCGACGGAATGCCACTCGCGGCAAGCAGCGCTTCCTTCACGCGTGCGGTGACCAACGCATCGCGCTGCGCGCGCCGCTCGTTGTCCGCGCGCGCCGCGGCGTACTCGGCTTCCGACAGCCGGCGATCCTTGTCGAGGTCGAACTGGGCGAAACGCTTGGCGATCTCGGGGTCCGCCATGACCTCGAGGCGCGAGAGGTAGCCGTCCTGGTTACGGTCGAGCGCCGAGAAATCGCTGGGCTGCGCGCAAGCTGCCGCGCTGGCAGCGAGGAATGCGACGAGTAACAGCGCGCGCATGGTGGTATCGACGACCACTATAGTCGCGCGGCCCGTTAATCCAGGCGAAGGAACCAATGGTCCGGCCTGCCCACGACCCGTCACGACTTCATGACCCGCGTCGCGAGCGCTCTACACGGAAAGAAGGTGCTCGGCGAGCTCTGCGAATCCAGCGCCCGAGGCCGCGCGCGTGACGTACTTCGGCGGGTCGGCGAGCAGGCTCGCGAAGCGCCGCACGTTCGCCACGCCGACCGAGTTCTCGAAGAACGCGAACATCGGCGCGTCGTTGGGCGAATCGCCGGCGAACACGAGGGCGCGATTTGCCGCGCCGGGCTCGATGCCGAAGCGTTCGCCGAGCAGCCGTCGCGTGGTGGCGAGCTTGTCGTAATCGCCGAACCAGCCGTTCACGTGGATCGAGCTCACCTTTGCGGCCAGCCCGGATTGCCGCATGAGCTCGGCGATGCGCCGCGCGGCCTCGAGCGATAGCGGCGGCACGTCCTCGCAGTAGTCGATTGCGAGGTCGGTCTCGCGATAGGGCTGGTCGGAGGCGAGCGCGCAGCCCGGCACCGCGGCGAGAATCTGCGCGGCGAGGGCATCGAGACGCGCGCGCTTCCTCGCCCTTTCCTCGGCATCGTCGACGAAACGCTGGTGCAGCCGCTTGCCGTCGTGGAAGAAGTAGAACGCGCCGTTCTCGCCCACCACGGCATCTACCGGCCACATGCGCGCGATGTGATCGCACCAGCCCGCGGGTCGGCCGGTGACCGGCACGACGCGCAGCCCGGCGCGTTGCAGGTGCTCGAGCGCGCCGTACGCGAGCGCCGTGAGCTTGCCGTCGGTGGTCAGCGTGTCGTCGATGTCGAGGAGCACCACGCGCACGCCGCGGGCGTCGAGCTCCGCGAGCGGTCTCATCGGCCCAGCACGTGCGTCACGCGCGCGCGCTGCGCGTCGGTCATGCGCAGGCCGCACTTCGTGCGGCGCCACAGCACATCCTCGGCGCTGCGTGCCCATTCGCGCGCCGTTAGGTAGGCGAGCTCGCGCTCGGTCAGGCCGGCACCGTAATACTCGCCCAAGCTCCCGTCGCCCAGGACCTCGGCCGTGAGCGTGCCGTGGCGCCGGAACACGCCCTGCAGCACGTTGGGCGAGACCCGGGAGTAACGCTGCTGGAGCTCGCGTTTCGCTGCCTCCCGATCGGAAAAGTCACTGCCGGGAAGCTGCGCCCGCCCGGTCCACGCCGGCTTCATTGCGGGAAAATAGGGCGCGAGCTTGTCCATCACGGCTTCGGCGAGACGCCGGTAGGTCGTGAGCTTTCCGCCGAAAACGGAGAGCACCGGCGCCGCGCCGTCGGCGTCGTCGACTCGCAATGTGTAGTCACGGGTAATCGCGGACGGATCCTGTGACCCATCGTCATACAGGGGTCGCACGCCGGCATAACGCCAGATGACGTCCGCAGGCCGCGGCGCACGCTCGAGATAGCGCGCCAAGGCGCGGCACAGGTAGTCGACCTCCGCTTCGCTCGCGTCGGGCGAGCGCGCATCGCCGTCGAAGTCCACGTCGGTAGTGCCGACCAGCGTAAAGCGGTCCTCGTACGGAATCATGAATATCACGCGGCGGTCGTCGTTTTGCAGGATGAAGGCGTGCGTACCCTCGTACAGCCGCGGCAGCACGATGTGGCTTCCCTTGACCAGCCGCACCGAGTCGCGCGTCGCCGTGCCGACGCGGGCATTCAGGACCTCCTTGACCCATGGACCGGCCGCATTGACGATCGCGCGCGCGTGGATGGTTTCGCCGCTTGAGAGCTCGACGCTCCATGCGCCGCCGGCGCGGCGCGCGGCCAGGCATTCGGTGCCGACCAGAACGCGCGCGCCGCGCTGCGCGGCGTCCAGGGCGTTCACCACCACGAGGCGCGCATCGTCGACGCGGCAATCCGAGTAGACAAAGCCGTGCTTGAGGTCCGCACGCAGGCCCGACGCGTACGGCGCCCGGTCCAGTCGCACGGCGTGCGAACCGGGCAGCAGCGAGCGGCGCGCGAGGTGGTCGTACAGGAAAAGGCCGGTGCGGATCATCCAGCGCGGGCGCAGCTCCGGAACATGCGGCATCACGAAGCGCGTCGGCCAGGTCAGGTGCCCGGCGATGCGCAGCACGGTCTCGCGCTCGGCGAGCGACTCCGCCACCAGCCGGACTTCGAAGTGCTCGAGGTAGCGCAGCCCGCCGTGGATCAGCTTGGAGGACGCGGACGACGTGGCGCTGGCCAGATCGGCTTTTTCCACCAGCGTCACCGACAGGCCGCGGCCGGCAGCGTCGCGCGCGATTCCCGCGCCGTTGATGCCGCCGCCGATGACCAACAAGTCGGCGCTCACTTCCATGCCAGCGGAATGCGCACGCCGAGCGCCACGCCGTCACCGCTGACCAGGTTGGACGCCGCGATGGTGCCGCCATGGAACTGGGCGATGAGACGCGCCACGTACAAGCCGAGGCCGAGGTGCGGGGTAGCGGCCGCCGGCGCATCGCGCACCGAAATCATCGATTCGAAAAGCCGCGTGCGCATCTTGTCGGGGAGCAGCGGGCCCTTGTTCGACACGGTGAGCATCGCCGAGCCGCCGTTTTCCGCCAGCGCGACGCGCACCGGCGCCTCGCCGCGCGAGAAGTCGACGGCGTTCTCCACCAGCTTGTCGAGGAGCTGCGCCGCGAGGTCGGGCGCGCCCTCGACCTCGACGCGGCGTTCCGGCACTTCCAGCGCGAACGCCGCCTGCGGGTAGGCGATACGGTAGCCCTCGACGCAGCCGCGCACCACGGCCGCGAGATCGTAGCGGCTGCGCTCTACGCTGCTCAGGCTCTGCTCCAGGCGCGACGCTTCGGTCATGCGCTCGATGATCCGGCTGAGGCGGGCAAGCCCCTGCTCCGCGCGCTCAATGTAGCGAGGCTGATCTTCGCGGGATATCTTGAGGTTCTCGAGAGACGACCGCACCACGGCGATTGGCGTGCGCAACTCGTGCGACAGGCGCCCGGCCATGGCCTCCAGATAGGCGTGGTGCTCGGCGAGGCGCTCAAGCACCGCGGAGAAGCTGCGCGACAGATCGCCGATCTCGTCCGCGGCCGCCGAAGCCGCCAGCTTGGTGATGCGGCCGCGCGCGTCGATCGCGGACTCGGCCTCGTCGCGCAGCCGCCGGATGCGCATCGACAGGCGGGTGGCGAACGCCATCAGCAGCACCGCGGCGCCGGCAAACGCCGCCAGCGTGAGCAACAGCAGCCGCTCGAGCGCCGCGCTCTTCACCGACATCACCGAGTTGGTGGTTTCTTCGGTGACCACGGCGCCCGCGACCTGGTCGCCGGTCCAGATCGGGTGCGCGGCCGACATCACCACCGCGCGGCCGTCGCGCGTGTGGCGCGTACGCGTAGCGGGCGTCCCCTGCAGGGCCGCCGCCACGTCCGAGCCCGTCGCCAGCACGTCCTCCGGTTGGCCCTCGACGAAATCCTCGGTCGGCTGCGGGATCAGCCAGCCGAGGAGGGGCTGCCACCAGGGCGCCTCGGAAGCGACGTCGGTCGCGCGGCGCAGGCTGCCGGCGGCGGCGATGACCTGATAGCGCGCGTCCACGACCCAGACGCGGGACGACGTCCGCTGCAGGCCGAGCAGGATGGCGTCGACTTCGTCATCGCGCCCCGACGCGCTGGCGAGGAGCTGCGGCCGTTCGTGCAGCGCGGTGGCTACCGCGCGCGCCACCGCGAGCAGCGATTGCTCCTGCCCGTGCAGCAGGAAGCGCTCGACCTCGTTGACGTAGAGAATTCCCGCGCAGGGCAGCGCGAGGAGGGCAAGGAGCACCAGCGCGAGCTTGACCCGCAGGTTGAAGCGCGGCGGCTTCATGCCCGCCAGCGGTACCCCATGCCGTACACGGTGTCGATCGCGTCGAACGCGGGATCCGCCGCGAGGAACTTGCGGCGAATGCGCTTGATGTGCGAGGTGATGGTGCCGTCGTCGACCACGAGGTTCGCTTCGCGCATCAACTGGTCGCGGTTCTTGACGTGCTCGGGAAACTTAGCGAGCGCGTGCACCATCCAGAACTCGGTCAGGGTCAGGGGCACCGCAATTCCGCGCCATTCCACGCTGAAGCGCTTGAGGTCGATGGCGAGCGCGCCGCGCTCCAGGCGTTCGGGCGCGGCGCTCGCGTCGCCGGCAAGCTCGGCGCGCCGGAACAGCGCCGCGATGCGCGCGAGCAGGTGCGGCAGGCTCACGTCCTTGGTGAGGTAATCGTCGGCCCCGAGCCGCAGGCCGGCCACGGTGTCGAAATCGCTGTCGCGCGCAGTGAGAAAGATGATCGGCAGCGCCGCCGAAAGCGCGCGCAGCTCGCGGCACAGCGCGAACCCGCCGTCGACATCCGCGCCCAGGCCGATGTCGATCAGCGCGAGGTCCGGCAGGCGGCTTTTCATCGCCGCGAGCGCCTCGCCGCGCCCGGCGTACGCCGCAACCTCGAAGCCGTGCTTGCGCAGCGCCTCGGCATAGTTGGCGCGGATGGCGGGCTCGTCCTCGACGATGGCGATGCGGCGCGACATGGCGGCGACTATAGCCGAAGGCACCCGGCTCCCCGGGCGCGCCTGTGCTTTGCCAGAATTCTTCGTCGCTTTGCCCGGTCTGGAGCGCGCGCGCGCCTGCTTGCGCAGGCCCAATGGCGCCATGGAGAACTACCAAGAAACGCCCAAGCCCGCCCTTCAGCTGCTCGCGCTGCTCGCGCTCGCTTCCGCCCTCGGGGTGGCGAGCGCAATCGTACTCGCCGGCCTCGCCATGCTGCTCGCCGCGCCCGCCTATGCGGAAGAAGGTAGGTTGCTGCTCGAGCGCCCGGGCGGCCTCGCGCGCGCCGAGTTGCTATTCGTGGAAAGCGAGTCGCACGAGAACGGCCACCTGCGGGTAGTCGAGGCTTACCACAATCCCTTCGGCGAGCCGCTGATCGGTATCTATCTGTATCGGCTACCCCTGAACGCAGTGCTGGAGCATCTGAGCTTCAGCCGCGGCGCGGCCGAGCCGTGCCACGCTCTCCTCACCCAGCGGGAAGGCGCGACGCTGGTCGAGCGGACTACCGAGATCGGGCCCGGCGAGACCCTGGTGATCGAGTTGGAATACCGCAGCCGCCTTGCCCCAAGGCGGCTGCTAGCCCAGCACTAGGTATTACTGGCTTTCTTCAGCTGCTCGAGCTTCAGCACCTTCACCTTGATCTCGGGCGCGGCCGTGGTCTCGCCTTGGCTGCGGACCTGCTGCTGCTGGCGGCGGGCTTTTTCGAAGGTCTTGCGCACGTCGGTGTCGAAGCTCGGGCGGTAGCGGAACTCGGAGTCGAGGATGTGTTTCATGAAGTCTCCTGCACGGGGTAGCCCCGATTGTTTCAGCGTGCGGCGCGCGCCGTTGCAACGGCGTTTTAGTCCCCCCGGACTAAATGTCGGGCTGACACGACAATCCGTTGCGAGCCCTACTTCTTGCGCAGCTTGCGGATCGCGGCGAGCTGGGCTGCCAGCATGGAAACCTCGCCCTCTACGGTCGCGAGCTCCTGCTTGTCCTTGGCCTGAGCCCGGGCTTCCTCGGCCTTCCTCAACGCTTCGTTGGCCTTCGCTTCGTCGAGGTCGTGCCCGCGGATCGCGGTGTCGGCGAGCACGGTGATGAGTTTCGGCTGCACTTCGAGGATGCCGCCCGCGACGAAGACGAGCTCTTCCTCGCCATCGGGCTTGCGGATGCGCACCGCGCCTGGCTTGATGCGCGTAATGAGCGGCGTGTGGCGCGGGTAGATGCCGAGCTCGCCCGCCTCGCCCGGCAGCACCACGAACGTCGCCTCGCCCGAGAAGATCGCCTCCTCGGCGCTGACCACGTCGACGTGGATCGTGGCGTCTGCCATCAGAGCTTCTTCGCTTTCTCGAACGCTTCCTCGATCGGCCCCACCATGTAGAAGGCCTGCTCGGGCAGCGCGTCGCACTCTCCGTCGACGATCATCTTGAAGCCCTTGATCGTGTCCTTGAGCGCGACGTACTTGCCCGGCGTGCCGGTAAAGTTCTGCGCCACGGTGAAGGGCTGCGAAAGGAAGCGCTGAATCTTGCGCGCGCGCGCCACCGCCAGCTTGTCCTCGGGCGAAAGCTCGTCCATGCCAAGGATGGCGATGATGTCGCGCAGCTCTTTGTAGCGCTGCAGGGTAGCCTGCACGGCACGCGTGGTGTTGTAGTGCTCCTCGCCGATGGTGTTCGGATCGACCTGGCGCGACGTCGAGTCGAGCGGGTCGACCGCCGGATAGATGCCGAGCGACGCGATATCGCGCGACAGCACCACCGTGGCGTCGAGGTGGCCGAAGGTGGTCGCGGGCGACGGATCGGTCAGGTCGTCGGCCGGCACGTAGATCGCCTGCACCGAGGTAATCGAGCCGGTCTTGGTCGACGTGATGCGCTCCTGCAGGCGGCCCATCTCCTCCGCCAGCGTCGGCTGGTAGCCGACCGCCGAAGGCATGCGACCGAGAAGCGCCGAAACCTCCACGCCGGCGAGCGTGAAGCGGTAGATGTTGTCGACGAAGAACAGGATGTCGCGCCCTTCGTCGCGGAACGCCTCAGCCATGGTGAGACCGGTCAGGCCCACGCGCAGGCGGTTGCCTGGCGGCTCGTTCATCTGACCGAACACCATCGCCACCTTGGACTCGGGCAGGTTGTCGAGCTTGATGACCTCGGCCTCGATCATCTCGTGGTAGAAGTCGTTGCCCTCGCGCGTGCGCTCGCCGACGCCGGCGAACACCGACTGGCCCCCGTGCTTTGTCGCGATGTTGTTGATGAGCTCGAGCATGGTTACCGTCTTGCCGACCCCGGCGCCGCCGAAGAGGCCGATCTTTCCGCCCTTGGCAAAGGGGCAGATCAGGTCGATCACCTTGATCCCGGTCTCGAGCAGCTCGACCGAAGGCGAGAGCTGGTCGAACTTGGGCGCGAGCTGGTGGATCGCGCGGCGCTGATCGGATTTGATCGGTCCGCCCTCGTCGATCGGCCGGCCGAGGACATCCATGATGCGTCCGAGCGTCCCCTTGCCGACCGGCACCGAGATCGGCTGCCCGGTCGCTTTCACCTTCATGCCGCGGCGCAGGCCGTCAGAGGAGCCGAGCGCGATGCAGCGCACCACGCCGTCGCCGAGCTGCTGCTCGACCTCGAAGGTGAGCCCCTTTTCGACCAGTCCGCCTTCGCCGCTGTCCTCCAGCACGAGCGCATCGTAGACCTTCGGCATCCCCTCGCGCGGGAACTCGATGTCGATCACCGCGCCGATGGATTGAACGATGGTTCCTTCATTCATTTGCAAGTCCTTTATCAGACGGCCGCTGCGCCGCCCACGATTTCCGAGAGTTCCTTCGTGATGCCAGCTTGGCGATTCTTGTTGTAGATGAGTGTGAGCTCGCCGATCAGGTCAGCCGCGTTGTCGGACGCGGCCTTCATCGCCACCATGCGCGCCGACTGCTCGGACGCCATGTTCTCGGCGAGCGCCTGCAGGATCAGTACCTCAATATAGCGCCGCAGCACCTGGTCGAGCACCGAGCGCGCGTCGGGCTCGTAAATGTAGTCCCAGACCGATTCGGGTGCGCCCAGGCGGTCCCCGGAGAGCGGCAGCAGCTGCTCGATCACCGGCTCCTGCTTCATGGTGTTGATGAAGCGGGTGTAGGCGAGCATCACCCGGTCGATATTGCCGCCGAGGTAGCTATCGATCATCACCTTCACCGGCCCGACCAGCTTGTCGAGGTGCGGCCGGTCGCCGAGTTGGATCGCGTGTGACACGATCTTCGCACCCAGGCGCTGCATGAAACCGAAGCCCTTGTTGCCCAGCGCGCAAACCTCGATCTCTTCGCCCTCCCCCTGCCATTCCTTGTACTGGTTGAGCACCAGGCGCAGCAGGTTGGTGTTGAGCGCGCCGCACAAACCCTTGTCGGTGGTGACCACGATGATCCCGAGCCGCTTCACGGTGTCGCGCTCGATCAGCGCCGGGTGCTTGTACTCGGGATTGGCGTGCGAGATGTGCGCCGCGACGTTGCGGATCTTCTCGCCATAGGGCCGCGCGTGGCGCATGCGCTCCTGCGCTTTGCGCATCTTCGAGGCGGCGACCATCTCCATCGCCTTGGTGATCTTGCGCGTGTTCTGCACGCTCCGGATCTTCATCCGGATTTCCTTGGTTCCCGGCATCGGCGCGCTTTCCCTAGAAAGATCCGCTCTTCTTCCAGTCCTTGACCGCCTCGTGCAGCGATTTTTCGTCGTCGCCCGACAAGTCCTTCTTGTCCTCCATGGTCTTCACCAGAGCCGCGTATTTGCCCTTGATGTAATCGCGCATCGAACGCTCGGCGGCGAGCGCCTTCTTCACGTCGATGTCGTCGAAATAGCCGTTGTTCACCGCGAACAGCGTGAGCGCCATCTCCCAGACCTGCAGCGGCTGGTACTGGGGCTGCTTCATCAGCTCCGTGACCATGCGGCCGCGCTCCAGCTGCTTGCGCGTGGCGTCATCCAGGTCGCTCGCGAACTGCGCGAATGCAGCGAGCTCCCGGTACTGCGCGAGCGCGAGGCGCACGCCGCCGCCGGTATCGCGCCGCTTCATGATCTTGGTCTGCGCCGCGCCGCCGACCCGCGACACCGAGATGCCGGCGTTGATGGCCGGGCGGATGCCGGCGTTGAACAGGTCGGTCTCGAGGAAGATCTGCCCGTCGGTGATCGAGATGACGTTGGTCGGCACGAACGCGGTCACGTCACCGGCCTGCGTCTCGATCACCGGCAAGGCGGTGAGCGAGCCGGTCTTGCCCTTGACCTGCCCCTTGGTGAACTTCTCCACGTATTCGGGGTTGACGCGCGCGGCGCGCTCGAGCAGGCGGGAGTGCAGATAGAACACGTCGCCGGGGTAGGCTTCGCGCCCCGGCGGCCGGCGCAGCAGCAGCGAGACTTGGCGATAGGCCCAGGCCTGCTTGGTCAGGTCGTCGTAGATGATGAGCGCGTCCTGCCCGCGGTCGCGGAAGTACTCGCCCATGGTGCAACCGGAGTACGGCGCGATGTACTGCATCGCCGCGGACTCCGAGGCCGACGCGGCGACGATGATGGTGTACGCCATGGCGCCGTGCTCTTCGAGCTTGCGCACCACGTTGGCGATGGTGGAAGCCTTCTGCCCGATCGCGACGTAGACGCAGAAGAGGTCCTTGCCCTTCTGGTTGATGATCGTGTCGACCGCGACCGCGGTCTTGCCGGTCTGGCGGTCACCGATGATCAGCTCGCGCTGGCCGCGGCCGATCGGCACCATTGCGTCGATCGCCTTGAGGCCGGTCTGGACCGGCTGCGATACCGACTGGCGCGCGATCACGCCGGGCGCGACCTTTTCGATCACGTCGGTCATCTTGGCGTTCACCGGCCCCTTGCCGTCGATCGGCTGGCCGAGCGAGTTGACCACCCGCCCGAGGAGCTCCGGGCCCACCGGCACCGACAGAATCTTGCCGGTCGTCTTCACCGGGTCGCCCTCGGTAATGTGCGTGTATTCGCCGAGAATCACCGCGCCCACCGAGTCGCGTTCCAGGTTGAGCGCGAGGCCGAACGTGCTGCGGGGAAATTCCAGCATCTCGCCCTGCATCACGTCGGACAGCCCGTGGATGCGGCAGATGCCGTCGGTCACCGACACCACCGTGCCCTGCGTGCGCATGCGCGCACCGGCATCGAGGTTCTGGATCCGGCTCTTGATGAGTTCCGAGATCTCGGAAGGGTTCAGTTGCATGACAACTCCTTATGCGTCTGCGTCTATGCCTTGAGCGCGGTTTCGAGCGCGCCGAGCTGCGCGCGCGCGGAGCCGTCGATTACCTTGTCGCCGAGCACGATCCGGACCCCAGCGATGAGGTTCTTGTCGATTTCGACTTTCGCCTTCACCTGGCGGCCGGTCTTTTTTTCCAGCCGCTGCACCAGCTCGGCGACCTGCGCGTCCGACAACTCGAAGGCCGAGTGCACCTCCGCCTCGAGCACGCCCTCGCGCTCGTTCTTGAGCGCGAGGAATTGCACCCGGATCTCGGGTAGCAGCCCGAGCCTACCGTTCTGCGCCAGCACGCGCACGAAGTTGTCCGCTTCGGCGCTCAGCCGGCCGGCGAGAATGCCGATGAAGAGGCCCGCGGCCTGCGCGTCGGACAGGTTGGGATCCGCGATCGCGGCCTGGACCCTCGGGTCCTGCGCGACCTGGGCCAGCATGCCGAGCGCCTCGGCCCACTTGCCGAGCGTACCCGCCTCGTCGGCGAGCCTGAACGCCGCTTCGGCGTAGGGACGGGCAACGGTACTGGGTTCGGCCATTAGAGCTGCTTCTTGATCGAGTCGAGCAGGTCGGCGTGCGCCTTCTGATCGACCTCGCGCCGCAGGATCTTTTCCGCGCCCGCGACCGCGAGCGAGGCGACGTGGTCGCGCAGCTGCTCGCGCGCGCGCGTGACCTCCTGCGCGATCTCGGCCTTGGCCGCGGCCTTCTCGCGGTTGCCCTCTTCCTTGGCCGCGTTCTTCGCCTCGTCGATCATCTGCGCGGCGCGCTTTTCCGCCTGCGAGAGGAGCTCGGCGACGCGCTCGCGCGCCTTCTTGATTTCCTCGTCGGCGCGCTTGTTCGAGAGCTCGAGCGAGCGCTTGCCCTCCTCGGCGGCCGCGAGCCCGTCGGCGATCGTCTTCTGCCGCGTCTCGATCGCGCGCAGCATGTGCGGCCAGATGAACTTCACCGTCACCCAGATGAAAACGGTGAAGGTGATCGCCTGAGCGATCAGCGTCAGGTTCAGGTTCATACCTGAGACTCCCTCGGGCGCTACTGGAACGCGGTGGCCAGCGGATTGGCGAAGGCGAAGAACATCGCGATGCCCAGGCCGATGATGAACGAGGCGTCGATCAGGCCGAGCAGCAGGAACACCTTCCCCTGCAGCGAGTTGGTGAGCTCGGGCTGGCGCGCCGCGGCTTCGAGGAAGCGGCTGCACATGATGCCCACGCCGATGCACGCGCCCGCCGCGCCCAGGCCGATCATCAGCCCGATGCCGATGCCCGTGTAGGCCTGGACCATCGCGAGCAGCTGGAGTTTTTCCATTGGAGTTTTCCCTTTCTTGAAGTAGTGAAATCAGTGATGCTCGTGCGCCATCGAGATGTAGACCACGGTCAGCATCATGAAGATGTAGGCCTGCAGCAGCACGATCAGGATGTGAAAGATGGCCCAAGCAAGGCCGAGAATCGAGCCGAACACGATGCCGGCCACGCCGGTGGCGGCCCACATCCACAGCAGAAGGAACAGGATCTCGCCCGCATACATGTTGCCGAAGAGCCGCAGCGAATGCGACAGTGTCTTCGACAGGTACTCGACCATCTGGAACAGGAAGTTCGCCGGCCAGAGCAGCGGGTGCGCGCCGAACGGAGCGCAGAACAGCTCGTGCAGCCAGCCGCCGACGCCCTTCACCGAGATGGAAAAGAACAGCGTGAGGATCAGGACCGAAATCGACAGCGCGAAGGTGGTGTTGACGTCGGCGGTGGGCACGTAGCGGAACCCGTGATCGGAAATATTGTGGGTCAGCAGCCCCACCAGGTCCGCGGGCAGGAAATCCATCGCGTTCATCAGCACCACCCACACGAACACCGTGAGCGCGAGCGGCGCCACGAAGCGGTGCCGGTCGCCGTGCTGGAAGATTCCCTTCGCCTGCGAGTCGACGAAGTCGATCAGCAGCTCGACGAACGCCTGGCGCTTGCCCGGCACGCCCGCGGTCGCGCCACGCACCACCCACCAGATGAATCCGACGCCGACCAGCCCGAGCAGGATCGAGACCGCGAGCGAATCGACGTTCAGCGCCCAGAATCCGCCACCGTCTGCCACCGGCTTGGTGAAGAACGTCAGGTGATGCTGGATGTACTCCGAGGGAGTGAGCTCTTTACCTGCGGCCATCGCCCGATTGCATCAGTACTCGCGTACGAAAAACGCCATGGAAAAAATCAGCATCGTCACCACGAACGTACCCAGAAGGACGCCCACCGACGCCTGTGGATAGTTCGACAGCACGAGCCACAGCAGGAGTAAAGCGAGGCCGATCTTGATCGCCTCGGCTCTCAGCGCACCAACCAGGACCCCCCCTGCGGAGTTCCCTTTGCCGAACGCGGCGACGAGCGCCGCTGCCAGGCCTGCGACGATGCTCACGGCGCCGCCGACGGCCGCCGAGGCCGCTCCGTGCTTGCCCACGATCAGCGCCGCGGCAAGCGTGATCAGAACGGTCGCCGCGAACTGCCACTTCATCACGGTCAGGATCGGCTTGCCCAAGGTGCGGCGCGACGGCGGCGAAGTATAGCTCAACTCTTTCACGATCTGAGCTTCTTCACCAGCTCGTCGAGGTGATCGAGGCTCGAGTAGTGCAGCACGAGCTTGCCGCTGCCCTTCTTTCCGGCGCGGATTTCCACCGTGGTGCCGAGGCGCTCGGAGATTTCCTCTTCCAGGCGCGCGAGATCACGGTCGGCGCGCTTGCGGCGCGCCGCCGGGCCGCGCAGCGTGGCGTGCACCAGCGCTTCGGTGTCGCGCACCGATAGCCCCTTGGCGGCGACACGCTTGCCGAGCTCGATCTGGCGCGCGGCGTCGAGCGCGAGCAGGGCGCGCGCATGTCCCATTTCGAGCGCGCCCTCCATCAGCATCTCCTGCACCGGCGCCGCAAGCTTGAGCAGGCGCAGCAGATTGGTGGTGGCGCTGCGAGAGCGCCCGACCGCGTCGGCCGCCTGCTCGTGCGTCATCTTGAACTCCTCGACCAGGCGCTGGATGCCGGCCGCCTCCTCCATCGGATTCAGGTTTTCGCGCTGGATGTTTTCAATCAGCGACATGGCGAGCGCGGCGTCGTCGGGCACCTCGCGCACCAGCGTCGGCACCTCCTCCAGCCCCGCCATCTGCGCCGCGCGCCAGCGCCGCTCGCCGGCGATCAGCTCGTAGCGGTCCCGGTCCACCGGCCGCACCAGCAGCGGCTGCATCAATCCCTGCGAGCGGATCGACGCGGCGAGCTCGGCCAGCGCCTGCTGATCCATCTTGGTACGCGGCTGGTAGCGGCCCGGCCGGATGCGCGTCACCGGTAGGGTCAGCAGGGCGTCGTGCGGACGCGCTTCCTCGCCGCCGAGCAGCGCGTCGAGGCCGCGTCCGAGGCCTTTTGCTTTCATGGGTGAGCCACCTCGCGTTCGAGAACCTCGCCGGCCAGCGCGAGATAAGCCTGCGCGCCCTTGGAGCCGGCATCCCAGACCACGCCGGGGACGCCGTGGCTCGGCGCCTCGGCGAGGCGCACATTGCGTGGCACCAGCGTGCGGAACACCTTGTCGCCGAAATGCTCCTCGAGCTCGCGCGAGACCTGCTGCGAGAGCATGTTCCTCGGGTCGTACATGGTGCGCAGCAGGCCGGCGATCTCGAGCGCGGGGTTGAGGTTGCCGCGTACCCGCTTGATGGTGCCGACCAGGTCGGACAATCCTTCGAGCGCGTAGTACTCGCACTGCATCGGGATCAGGACGCGCTGGGCGGCAGCGAGCGCGTTCACCGTTAGCAGGCTGAGCGAGGGCGGGCAGTCGATGAGGATGTAGTCATAGTCCGCGGCGACCCGCTCGAGCGCGGCCTTGAGCCGCGTTTCCCGCGCCGGCAATTCCACCAGCTCGACTTCCGCGCCGGCGAGATCGCGGTTGGCCGGCACGAGATCGTAGCCGCCCTTTTCCGAGCGCGTGCGGATCCCGGAAAGCTCGCCCAGCCCGAGCAACGCGTGGTACACCGTGCGCGCGAGCGTGCGCTTGTCGACGCCGCTGCCCATGGTGGCGTTTCCCTGCGGATCGAGATCGACCAGCAGCACGCGCCGCCCGGCCTGCGCCAGCGCCGCGGCGAGGTTCACGGTGGTGGTGGTCTTGCCGACCCCGCCCTTCTGGTTCACGACAGCGAGGACGCGGGGCATAGCACGAGATGGCGTTGAGCCTCGAGCAGCGGTACCTGCAGCCGAATGAGCGCGCAACCCGACGGAATTTCCTCCGGCGAGACGCCCCTCATGGCCGCGAGCGCGCCTTCCGGCGCGACCAGGTGCCGGCAGGCGGCAATGAACTTCTCGAGCGCCGCGAAGGCACGCGAGATCACCAGATCGAACAACGGTTGCGGGCGCCACGCCTCGACGCGGCCTTCGTGCACCTCGACGTTGCCGAGCGCGAGCTCGATCGCCGCCTGGCGCAGGAATGCGGCTTTCTTCTCGCTCGATTCGGCGAGCGCCACGTGCCAGCGCGGCCGCGCGATGGCTAGCGGAATGCCCGGTAACCCCGCGCCCGATCCCGCGTCCGCGAGCCGCGCGCCGACTGCGGCGAGCGGCAGGTACGGCAGGACCGACAGCGAGTCGAGCAGATGCTGCGCCACCATCGCGAGCGGGTCGCGGATCGCGGTCAGGTTGTAGGTCCGGTTCCATTTCACCAGCAGCGTGGTGTACTCGAGCAACCGATCGCGCGCGCCGGCGGGCAGCTCCAGCGCCATCTCTTCGAGCCCGCGGTCCAGCGCGGCGCGCGGCGTCATGCCCGCTTTTTGTCGAGTGCCCGAAAGCCTCGCTTCAAATGCACCAGCAGCAGGGAGATCGCGGCCGGCGTGATCCCCGAAATGCGCGCCGCCTGCCCCAAGGTCTCGGGTCGATGGCGGTTCAGCTTCTGCTGCACCTCGGCCGACAAGCCCCGCACCTCCCGGTAGTCCAGGTCTGCCGGCAGCTCGCGCGATTCGAATTCTTCCCGCCGTTGCACTTCAGCGCGCTGGCGCTCGATATAGCCCTCGTATTTCGCTTGGATCTCCACCTGTTCGGCCACCTCCGGGTCCGCCAGAGGCACTGGCACGACGTCACCGTAATGGACCTCTGGCCTGCGTAGAATCTCGTAAAATGAGCGCTTTTCGCGAGAGCTAGCGATCACATACGTTGACTGGAGGCGCTCGGTTTCCTTGGCGATCGCGTCGCGCTTCCAATTAAACAGATCCCACCGCGCGTCGCTCACCAGACCCAGCCTGCGGCCGATCTCGGTGAGGCGAAGGTCGGCATTGTCTTCTCGCAGCATGAGCCGGTACTCGGCTCGGCTGGTAAACATGCGATACGGCTCTGAGACGCCCCGCGTGACCAGATCGTCGACCAGCACGCCGAGGTACGCCTCGTCCCGCTTGGGACACCACATGTCCTTGTCCAGAGCGCGCAAGCCGGCGTTCACGCCCGCGAGTAGCCCTTGCGCCGCTGCCTCCTCGTATCCCGTGGTCCCGTTGATCTGCCCGGCGAAAAACAAGCCGGAAATCGTCTTCGTCTCTAGCGAGCTACGCAGGTTGCGGGGATCGAAATAGTCATATTCGATCGCATAGCCGGGGCGAACAACGTGCGCATGCTCAAGCCCGCGGATGGATTGCACGAGCTCGAGCTGCGTGTCGAACGGTAGGCTGGTCGAGATTCCATTGGGGTAGATCTCGTTAGTGTTGAGGCCCTCCGGCTCGAGGAAGATCTGGTGGCTCGTTTTGCCGGCGAAGCGGTGGATCTTGTCTTCGATAGAGGGGCAATAGCGCGGTCCGACCCCCTGGATCACCCCGGTGAACATCGGCGAGCGGTCTAGGGCGGCGCGGATGATCTCGTGGGTACGGCTATTGGTATGCGTGATCCAGCAAGGCAGCTGCTGCGGGTGCATCTCACGGCTGCCCATGAACGAAAAAACTGGCTCAGGGGAATCACCCGGCTGTTCCTCGAGCACACTGAAATCGATCCCACGCGCATCAAGGCGCGGCGGCGTTCCGGTTTTGAGGCGTCCGACCGGCAGCTTCATTTCCCGCAGCCGCGCGGCGAGCGTGAGCGACGGCGGGTCCCCGGCGCGGCCGGCCTGATAGTGGCTCAGGCCCACATGGATCAAACCCGAGAGGAACGTCCCGGTTGTCAGCACGACCGAGCGAGCACGGAACCGAAGCCCGAGCTGCGTCCTCACGCCAACGGCGCGCTCGCCCTCCAGGAGGATGTCGTCTACGGCCTGCTGGAAAAGCCAGAGGTTCGGCTGGTTTTCCAGCCGCCTGCGGATGGCCTGGCGATAGAGCACGCGGTCAGCCTGGGCGCGCGTGGCGCGAACCGCCGCGCCCTTCGAGGCGTTGAGGATGCGAAACTGGATCCCGGCCTCGTCGGTGGCGATGGCCATCGCACCATCGAGACCGTCGATCTCCTTCACCAGATGGCCCTTGCCGATGCCGCCGATCGACGGGTTGCACGACATCTGGCCGAGCGTCTCGATGCTATGCGTGAGCAGCAGCGTACGGCAGCCGAGGCGAGCCGAAGCGAGCGCAGCCTCGGTGCCGGCATGGCCGCCGCCTACAACGATGACGTCAAACTCGCGGGGAAACTGCATGGGGTGGCGAATTTTACGCGATCGTTCCACGTGAAACCACGCCGAGGTAAGACGTTCCACGTGGAACATCTTCTTGCTGCACCGCAGCAATGATCTCCCTCGACCGATACCGCGCCTTGCTCGCCGCGCCTGAGGTACGGCAAACGTTTCTTGCGTCGGTCCTCGGACGGCTGCCGATCGGGGTAACTGGGCTCGCCGTACTGCTGCTGGTGCAAAGCAGCGCCGGGTCGTTTGCGAGCGGCGGCGGCGCGGCAGGCTTCTACGTCGCCGGTGTGGCTCTATCCGCGCCAGTGCTCGGCCGGCTGATCGATCGGCTCGGGCCGCAGCGCATCCTGCTCGCTTGTGGCGTTCTTTTTCCCTCGGCGCTGGTCGCGCTTGTGGCAGCAGTCCAGCATGGGATTCCCTCGCTCGCACTCGCCCTCGCGGCGGCTGCAGGAGCGAGCTTTCCGCCGATCTCCGTCTGTATTCGGACCTACTTCAGACGCCGTATTGGCGACACGCTGCTCGCCGCGGCCTACTCCGCGGAGTCGGTGTTGATCGAGGTGATCTTCATCTTGGGCCCCATGCTGGTCGCATGGCTCGTTGCCTTCGTCTCCCCTGCCGCCGCCGTCTACTTCGCCGCCGCGTGCGGCTTCGCGGGCACTCTCCTCTTTCTGCGCACGCCGGCGCTTCGCCAGTGGCATGTCGAGGCACGCGCGAGCGCAAGCCTGCTGGGGCCGCTCGCCGAGCGTGGCTTCCCCGCCCTCGTTGCGGTAGTGCTGTGCTTCTCCGCCGCCTTCGGCTTCGTCGAGATTGGCATCGTTGCGCATGCCACGGAGGCGGGCGAGGCCGCGTTCGCCGGTGTGCTGCTCGGCGTGATGAGCGCCGGCAGCGCGCTCGGCGGCCTCGCCTATGGCAGCCGGGCGTGGCACTTCCCTTTGGCGCGCCAATTCGCGCTGGCCCTCGCACTGATGAGCGCGGGGCTCGCGGTTCTCGCGCTGCGCTGGGGGCCTTGGCCGTTCGCCCTGCTCTGCGCGCTTGGCGGCATCGCGATGGCGCCAGGCTTGATCATTCAGTCGATGCTCGCGGCCAAGATCGCCCGGCCTGAGCACTCGACCGAAGCGTTCACCTGGACGACGAGCGCGCTCCTGGCCGGCGTGGGAATCGGCTTGGCCGCCGGCGGGGCGCTGCTCGAGCGCCTGCCGGCGCAGGCGGCGCTTGCCGCGGGGTCGTGCGCGGCGTTGCTCGCCGCAGCCGGCGCGCGCTTCCTGCTAGGCCGCTAACTTCTCGTGCATGCGGCCGCGGCGCGCCTCGAGCTCGGTGGGCAGACGCGCGCCCAGCTTGGCGAAGAGCTCGTCGTGCGACCGCAGCTCCTCTTTCCACGCCGCGGTGTCGACCGCCGTAAGCTCGGCAAAGCGCGCGGCGCTCATCTTCTCGAGCCCGCTCCAGCTGAGATCCTGGTAGCGCGGCATGACGCCAAGGGGAGTGTCCGCTCCCTGCGCGCGTCCCTGGCAGCGCTCGACGATCCACGCGAGCACGCGCATGTTTTCGCTGAACCCCGGCCAGATGAATTTTCCGTTCGAGTCACGACGGAACCAGTTGACGCGGAAGATCTTGGGCGGGTGCTTGAGCGCGCGGCCCATGTTCAGCCAGTGGCCGAAGTAGTCGCCCATGTTGTAGCCGCAGAACGCGAGCATCGCCATCGGGTCGCGCCGCACCACGCCGACTTTGCCGGTGATCGCCGCGGTCGTCTCCGAGCCGAGGGTCGCCGCCATGTAGACGCCCTCTTCCCAGCTCGGCGCCTCGACGACAAGCGGCACCGTGGTCGAGCGCCGGCCGCCGAAAACGAGCGCCGAGACCGGTACGCCGGCCGGGTCCTCCCACGCCGGGTCCATCGAAGGGCATTGCGCCGCGGGCACCGTAAAGCGCGCATTCGCGTGGGCAGCCAAGCGCCCTTTCTTCCCGTCCTCGGGCGTCCAGTCCTTGCCCTGCCAGTCGATCAGGCGCGCGGGCGGGTCGTCGGTCATGCCCTCCCACCAAACGTCGCCCTCGGGGGTCATCGCGACGTTCGTGAAGATCACGTTCGCCTTGAGCATCTTCATCGCGTTCGGATTGGTCTGCTCGGAGGTGCCGGGCGCAACTCCGAACAGGCCGTATTCCGGATTGATCGCGCGCAGGCGCCCGTCCGCGCCCGGCTTGATCCAAGCGATGTCCTCGCCGATCGTGGTCACCTTCCAGTCGGCGAAGCCTGCCGGCGGAATTAGCATCGCCAGGTTGGTCTTGCCGCAGGCCGAGGGGAAGGCCGCCGCGACATAGGTCTTCTCCCCGCCCGGCGCCTGTACGCCGAGGATCAGCATGTGCTCGGCGAGCCAGCCTTCGTCGCGCGCCATGACCGAGGCGATGCGCAGCGCGAGGCATTTCTTGCCGAGCAGCGCATTGCCGCCATAGCCCGAGCCGAACGACCAGATCTCGCGCGTCTCGGGGAAGTGCACGATCCACTTTTCCTTCTCGCTGCACGGCCAGGCGACATCCTTCGCGCCTTCCGCGAGCGGCGCGCCGACCGAGTGCACGCACGGCACGAAGGCACCGTCTTCCGCGAGCCAGTCGGCGACGGCGCGGCCCATGCGCGTCATGATGCGCATGTTGACGGCGACGTAGGCCGAATCGGAAATCTCGACGCCGATCTGGGCGATCGGCGAGCCGATCGGGCCCATAGAGAAAGGGATCACGTACATCGTGCGCCCGCGCATGCAGCCGTCGAACAGGCGATTCAGCGTCGCCCGCATCTCGCGCGGATCGATCCAGTTGTTGGTCGGGCCGGCGTCTTCCTTTTTCTGGCTGCAGATGAACGTGCGGTCTTCCATGCGGGCGACATCGCTCGGGTGCGAGCGGGCGAGGTAGCAGTTCGGCCGCAGGCGCTCGTTCAGGCGGATGAACGTGCCGCCCGCGACCAGCTCGCCGCACAAGCGCTCGTACTCCTCGTCGGATCCGTCGCACCAGACGATTTCGTCGGGCTTGGTGAGGCGCGCCACCTCCGAGACCCATTGCCGCAGGGCGCGATGGCGCACCCAGGAGGGTGCGAACGACTGGTCGATGGGCGTGCTGCTGGGCGCATTCATTCGCGGCTCACTCCAGAAGGCAAACGGCCCAGCGCAGGCTGGGCCGGTGGCACGCAAGACTACTGTGTACCTAGGATTCTAGCACCGGGGGAAATTTCGAAACCCCCGGCCCGTTCAGGCTACTTGACACAAAGAGCAGTAGAAACAAGGGCTTAAACCAAAAGCTACTTGCCGATGCAAAACCGGGAGAAGATTTCGCCGAGCAGATCGTCTGCGCTGAACTCGCCGGTGATCGTACCGAGCGAGGAGTGTGCCAAGCGCAGCTCCTCGGCGAAAAGCTCCCATCGGTGCGCTTCACGCGCCGCCGCCTCGAGATGCGAGCGCGCTTGCTGCAGTGCACGAAGATGGCGCTCGCGCGCAAGGAACACCGATTCCCCGCTCGAGGACCATCCCGCCGCCTCGAGGATCGCCTTGCGCAATTCGCCGAGGCCCGCACCGGTCTTCGCCGACACGGCGAGCGCACCGTCGGGTGCGTGAAACCCCGGCGCGAGGTCGCTCTTGTTGTAGACCTCGATTCGCGGCACCGCGGCGCGCAGATCCTTGAGCGCGGGCGACGCGCGGCCGGCCTCCGACACCGCGATCACCACGTCGGCGCGCTCCAGCTCGCGCTGGGTGCGCTCGATGCCAAGGCGCTCGATCATGTCCGACGACGCTCGCAAGCCCGCCGTATCCACCAGCACGAGCGGCACGCCCTCGATGTGGATCGGCTCGCGCAGTGCATCGCGCGTCGTACCCGCGAGCGGGGCGACGATCGCGCGCTCCTCGCCCGCGAGCCGGTTGAGCAGGCTCGATTTGCCGACGTTGGGCGCGCCGGCGAGCACCACGTGAACGCCGCTGCGCAGGAGGCTCCCCTGGCGGCTCTTCGCGAGCACGTCGTCGAGCGAGGCGCGCACGTCGTCGAGCCGCGCGGCCGCGTCGTCGCGGTGCAATGCCTCGACGTCTTCCTCCGGGAAATCCAGCAACGCCTCGGTGAGCGCGCGCAGCTCGATCAGGCGCGACTGCAGGGCGCCGATCGCGGCCGAGAACTCTCCGCTCAGCGAGCGCAGCGCCGAGCGCGCCGCCTCGCGGCTTGCCGCGTCGATGAGATCGGCGACCGCCTCGGCCTGCGCAAGGTCGAGCTTTCCTTCGAGAAACGCGCGGCGCGTGAACTCGCCCGGCTCGGCGAGCCGCGCTCCCGCATCGAGACACGCCGCAAGCAGCGCCTGCATCACGACCGGACCGCCGTGCCCCTGCAGCTCGAGCACCGCCTCGCCGGTGTACGAATGCGGCGCGGGAAAGTGCAACGCGATGCCTTCGTCGAGCGCGTCGCCGCACGCGTCGCGAAACACCGCGTGCGTCGCGTGGCGCGGCTCGGGCACGCGGCCGAGGACTTTCTGCGCAATCGCGGGTACCGCGGGGCCCGAAAGCCGTACCACGCCGATGCCGCCGCGGCCCGCCGGCGTGGCGACCGCGGCGATGGTGTCGCGGCTCAGTTCATCGCTTGGCATGGGCAGGCTTGTCGCGGTCGAACATGCGCTGGATCTGCCATTGCTGGGTGATGGAAAGAATGTTGTTGACGAGCCAGTAGAGCACTAGGCCGGCGGGAAAGAAAAAGAAGAAGATGCTGAAGACGAACGGCATGATCTGCATGACCCGCGCCTGCACCGGGTCGGGCGGCACCGGATTCATCTTGGTCTGCAGCACCATCGTCGCCGTCATCAGGATCGGCAGCACGTAGTACGGATCGAGCGCCGAAAGGTCCTTGATCCACAGCATGAACGGCGCGTGGCGCAGCTCGATGGCCGCGAGCAGCACCCAGTAGAGCGCGATGAACACCGGGATCTGCACCAGGATCGGGAAGCAGCCGCCGAGCGGATTGATCTTCTCGGTGCGATAGAGCTCCATCATCGCCTGATTCATTTTCTGCCGGTCGTGCCCGTACAGCTCGCGCATCTTCTGCAGCCGCGGCGTGACCAGCTTCATCTTGGCCATCGACTTGTAGCTCGCCGCCGAGAGCGGGAAGAACACGAGCTTGATCAGCACGGTGAGCAGGATGATGGCAACGCCCCAGTTGCCCGAGAGCGCATGGAATTTCTCGAGCAGCCAGAACAGCGGCCAGGCGATGATCGCGAGAAACCCGTAGTCGACCACCAAGTCGAGCCCCGGCGCCGCGGCCTGCAAGCGGCGCTGTTCCTGCGGACCGGCATACAGCGACACGCTGACCCTGGCAGAGGCGCCCGGCGCCACCGCGCCGGGTTGCAGCACCACGTTGCCGGAATACAGGCCGTCGTTGCGCTTCAGCGCGCCATAGTCGCGCACCGCCTTGTCCGGCGGGATCCAGGCGGAGACGAAATAGTGCTGCACGAAGCCGAGCCAACCGTTGTCGGCGCGGCGCTCGAACTTCGCCTTGTCGAGGTCGCTCGGGTGGACCTTTTCGAATGCCTTGTCCGCGCTGTAGAGGGCGAATCCGGTAAAGCTCTGTGCGCCGAAGGTCTCGGCCACGGGGTTGACGTTGCTCGTCGGCTTGCCGTCGTGCGTGAGCTGGAAGTAGGCGTACGGGGTGAGCGGCTCGGCGCCGCGGTTGTGCACCTCGAGCGCGAGGTCGATGACATAGCTGTCGCGCTTGAAGGTATAGACCTTTTCGACGCTGATCCCGTCACGACCGGCGCCGGTCAGGCGCACCTCGACCGCGTCCTTGCCGCTCTCGAGCGCAGCCTCGCGCACGCCCGCGGACCAGAGCGTGAGGTGGTTGGGCCCGCCTTCGCGCGTAATGCCGCTCTGCGCCTCGTAATGATGCTCGGAGCCGAACAGGACGAAGTTTTTGGTCGGGTCGGCCGAGTCCTTGTGCTTCAAGAGCTCCAGGCGCTTCAGGGTCCCGCCGAGCGTGTCGATCTCGGCGACCAGCAAATCGGTCGCTACGCGCACGATCTCGCCTTTGGCCGCCGGCGCGGCGGCCGGAACGGCCGCGGCGGAAGGCTTGGCGGGCGTACCCGGTGTCGCGGCCGCGGCGGGCGGCGCAGGCTGGCTCGGCGCGGGTACGCCCTGCTGGGCGCCGGCGGGCGGCGGTGCCGGCTTCGGGCGTTTCTCCTTCTCCCACGCCTCCCAGAGCATGAGAAGCGAGAAGCTGAAGATCACCAGCAGGATGAGCCTTTGGGTATCCATCATTCAGGGAACCGGGTCGTGACCGCCGGGATGCCAGGGGCCGCAGCGGCACAGGCGCCGTGCCGCGAGCCAGCCGCCGCGCACGAGCCCGTGGCGCTCGAGCGCTTCATCGGCGTAGTGCGAGCAGCTCGGGTGAAACCGGCATGCCGGCGGTAACAGCGGCCGCACGCACCACTGATAGCCGCGCAGCACCGCGCGCAATGCGTGCACGATCATGTCTTCAGACTGCCGAAGATCTCGCGCAGTCGCGAAATCATCTGCGCGGAAGGTTTGGCGCCGTAAGGCGGACGCACCAGGACATCGATTGGACCGAGTTTTTCCTGTTCTAGCCTGAACGCCTCGCGGATGCAGCGCTTGATTCCGTTGCGAATCACCGCGCGCGCCGCGTGCCTGCGCGAGATCAGCATGCCAAGGCGCGCGCCGCCGGCGTCGCGTCGCGCCACATAGACGGTGTAGCCGTCAAGGCTGCGCCGGGTGCCTTGTCGCAGCAGGCCTTCGAACTCGGCCTTTTGCCGCAGCCGGCGCGCCGGACCCAGCCCGAAACGCTTCCCGGCCGCGGCTACAGCCCGAGACGGCGCCGGCCCCGCGCGCGTCGGTTGCGCAGCACCTTGCGTCCGCCGGGGGTCCGGCTCCGCACGAGGAAACCATGGCGCCGCGCGCGGCGCGTTTTGGAAGGTTGGTATGTCCGCTTCGTCGCCATCGACCGATCCGAAAAAGGGCGGTATTAGAGCGTGTGCGCGAATGCGTTGTCAAACTTAATCTGTGGATAACGCATGACTAAGAAGGTAAAATTTCGACTCGCTTTAGGCCAACGAAAAGATGCAAAACCTCTGGGATGCGTGCCTGCGTCGGCTCGAGCAGGAGCTCCCCGCGCAGCAGTTCAACACCTGGATCCGCCCGCTTGCGCCCGAGGTGGGCGAGGCTGCCGACACCCTGGTCCTCGCGGCTCCGAACCGCTTCGTGCTCGAGCTGGTGCGCGAGCGCTTCGCCGCACGCATCGAGCGCCTGGCCGCCGAAGCGAGCGGGCGCGAGCTCGGTGTGCGCCTGGTGCTCGCGCGCGCCGTGGAGGCTCCCGCGCGCGCCGCGCAGGCAGCGCCGCGCCCGCCCGAAACCCCCTCGATTCTCGAGCGCGCGCGCCTCAATCCGGCGTTCTCGTTCGACAGCTTCGTCACCGGCAAGGCAAACCAGCTAGCGCGCGCGGCGGCGCTGCAGGTCGCCGAAAACCCCGGCGTTTCCTACAATCCGCTGTTCGTCTATGGCGGGGTCGGCCTCGGCAAGACGCACCTGGTGCAGGCGATCGGCAACCAGCTCGCCGACCAGCGACCGCAGGCGCGCATCCGGTACATTCACGCCGAGCAGTACGTGACCGACGTGGTGCGCGCTTACCAGCAGAAATCGTTCGACGAGTTCAAGCGCTATTACCACTCGTTGGATCTGCTGCTGATCGACGATATCCAATTCTTCTCCAACAAGGGACGCACCCAGGAGGAGTTCTTCTACGCCTTCAACGCGCTGGTCGAGGCGCACAAGCAGATCGTGATCACCTGCGATACCTATCCCAAGGAGATCGCCGGCATGGAGGAGCGGCTGATCTCGCGCTTCGGCTGGGGGCTCACGGTGGCCATCGAGCCGCCCGAGCTCGAGATGCGGGTGGCCATCGTGCTGAAGAAGGCGGAGGCCGAGGCGGTTGCGCTCTCGGAGGACATCGCCTTCTTCATCGCGAAGCACCTGCGCTCCAACGTGCGCGAGCTCGAAGGTGCGCTCAAGAAAGTGCTCGCCTTCGCGCGTTTTTCGGGTCGCGAGCTGTCGCTCGAGCTCGCCAAGGAGGCGCTGCAGGACATCCTCAACGTCGCCAGCCGGCAGGTGAGCGTCGAAGGCATCCAGAAGACGGTCGCCGAGTACTTCAAGATCAAGATCTCGGACATGCACTCGAAGAAGCGCAGCCGCAACGTCGCCCGGCCGCGCCAGGTTGCGATGGCGCTCGCCAAGGACCTCACGCAGATGAGCCTGCCGGAGATCGGCGAGGCCTTCGGCAACCGCGACCACACCACGGTGCTGCATGCCTGCCGCACCATCGCGAGCCTGCGCAAGCACGACACCTCGCTCAACCGCGACTACGTAGTGCTGGAACAGGTGCTGAAAGGCTGAGGGTACGCTGGGGACACTTTGTGAGTAAGCGCGGCGCAGCGGCTCGCGGCGAAATCTATCCACAAACCATCCGGCGTGTTCCACAGGCTTTGCGCGGGTCCGAAATCGAATCAATGCGTGTTGCGGCAAGGGCTTGGGGACTTATCCCCGAAATCGGTGCGCTCTATTAGTTATTACTAAGTATTACTAAGGTAAATAACAATGAATCTTGCAAAAGCAAAGCGTGACGAGCTGCTCGGACCGCTTTCTGCGGTGGGCGGGATCATCGAGCGACGCCATACGCTGCCGATCCTCTCGAACGTGCTGATCGAACGGGCCGAGGACACGCTCGCCTTCCTCGCCACGGACATCGAGATCCAGATCGCGGCGCGCAGCGGCATCAACGCGCCCGCGGAGGCGCGCGCGGTCACCGTCGGCGCGCGCAAACTGCTCGACATCCTGCGCGCGCTGCCCGACGGCGCCGAGGTGGTGCTGCAGCAGCAGGACAAGCGCCTGCTGGTCAAGGCGGGCAAGAGCCGCTTTACCCTGCAGACGCTCGCCGCCGAGGATTTCCCGCGGCTGGCGCGCCCGACAGGCGAGTCGGCGCGCTTCGAGATGGAGCAGAAGGCGTTGCGCCGCCTGCTGTCCCTGGTGCAGTACGCGATGGCGCAGCAGGATATCCGCTACTACCTGAACGGCCTGCTGATGGTGGTCGAGGACGGCGCCCTCAAGCTGGTGGCGACCGACGGCCATCGCCTGGCGTACGCGGCGCTCAAGCTCGGTGCGCAGCTGCCGCGCCAGGAGGTCATCGTGCCGCGCAAGACCGTGATCGAGCTCGGCAAGCTGCTTGCCGACACCGACGCGGCGGTGAAGATCGAGATCGCGGCGACCCAGGCCGCCTTCAGCTTCGGCTCCATCGACCTGGTGTCGAAGCTGATCGACGGCAAGTTTCCCGACTACACGCGGGTCATCCCGACGGGCCACAAGAACCGGCTGCAGGTCGCTCGAGAGCCGCTGCGTCAGGCGCTACTGCGGGCTGCGATCTTGTCGAACGAGAAGTTTCGCGGGGTGCGCTGGGTGCTGGGTGACGGCAGCCTGAAGATCGTCTCGTCCAACGCCGAGCAGGAGGAGGCGCACGAGGAGCTCGAGGTGAAGTACTCGGGCGACGCGCTCGATATCGGCTTCAACGTGAACTACCTGCTCGACGTGCTGAACAACGTCTCCGGCGAGGGCATCGAGTGCGCGTTCGGCGACGCGGCCTCGAGCGCGCTCATCACCTACACCGCGGAAAAAGACTTCATGTACGTCGTGATGCCGATGAGGATCTAGTGACCGAAGCGGAAAAGGAATACGGCTCCGACGCGATCAAAGTCCTGAAGGGCCTTGAAGCGGTGCGCAAGCGCCCGGGGATGTACATCGGCGACACCTCGGACGGCACCGGCCTGCACCACATGGTGTTCGAGGTGGTCGACAACTCGGTCGACGAGGCCCTGGCCGGCTTCTGCGACGAGATCGTGGTCACCATCCACACCGACAATTCAGTCTCGGTGCTCGACAACGGCCGCGGCATTCCGACGGGCGTGAAACAGGACGACACCCTCCAGCGATCCGCTGCCGAGATCGTGATGACCGAGCTGCACGCCGGCGGCAAGTTCGACTCCAACAGCTACAAGGTCTCCGGCGGCCTGCACGGGGTCGGGGTTTCGGTGGTGAACGCGCTCTCCGAGTACCTGCGGCTCACCGTCTGGCGCGACGGGCGCGTGCACCAGATGGAGTTTCGCAACGGCGTGGCGGTGGCGCCGCTCAAGGCGACCGGCACGAGCGAGCGGCGCGGCACCGAAGTGCATTTCCTCGCCTCGAAGGAGACCTTCGGCAACGTCGACTACCACTACGACATTCTGGCGCGGCGCCTGCGCGAGCTCTCGTTCCTGAACAACGGCGTCAAGATCGTGCTTATCGACCAGCGCACCGGCAAGGAGGAGAACTTCGCCTTCTCCGGCGGCGTCAAGGGCTTCGTCGAGTACATGAACCGCGCCAAGAACGTGCTGCACCCCAACGTGTTCCTCGGTCATGGCGTCAAGGACGGCATCACGGTCGAGGTGGCGATGCAGTGGAACGACTCCTACCAGGAGAACGTGCTCTGCTTCACCAACAACATTCCGCAGAAGGACGGCGGCACGCACCTCACCGGCCTGCGCGCGGCGATGACCCGGGTCCTCAACAAGTACATCGAGGAGAACGAGATCGCGAAGAAGGCCAAGGTCGAGACCACCGGCGACGACATGCGCGAAGGGCTCGCCTGCGTGCTGTCGGTCAAGGTGCCCGAGCCGAAGTTCTCCTCGCAGACCAAGGAAAAGCTGGTGTCCTCCGAGGTGCGGCCGGTGGTGGAGGAGCTCGTCGCCGAGCGCCTGCGCGAGTTCCTCGACGAGCGCCCGCACGACGCGCGCACCATCACGGTCAAGATCGTCGAGGCGGCCGCCGCGCGCGAGGCTGCGCGCAAGGCGCGCGAGATGACGCGGCGTAAGGGCGTGCTCGATTCGATGGGCCTGCCGGGCAAGCTCGCCGACTGCCAGGAACGCGACCCGGCCAAATGCGAGCTCTACCTGGTGGAAGGCGATTCGGCGGGCGGCTCGGCCAAGCAGGGCCGCGACCGCAAGTTTCAGGCGATTCTGCCGCTCAAGGGCAAGATCCTGAATGTGGAGCGCGCGCGCTTCGAGAAGCTGCTTTCATCGGCGGAGATCGCGACGCTCATCACCGCGCTTGGCTGCGGGATCGGCGCCGAGGAATACAACCCGGACAAGCTGCGCTACCACCGCATCATCGTGATGACCGACGCCGACGTGGACGGCTCGCACATCCGCACCCTGCTGCTCACCTTCTTCTACCGCCAGATGCGGGAGCTCGTCGAGCGCGGCCACATCTACATCGCGCAGCCGCCGCTCTACAAGGCGAAGCTCGGCAAGGAGGAGCGCTACTTGAAGGACGAGCACGAGCTCAATGCCTTCATGCTGCGCCAGGCGCTGGTCGACGCAGCGCTGCATCCGGGCGCGGGGCGCGAGCCGATCGGCGGCGATACGCTCGCGGAGCTGGCGAAGTCCTACCTGCTCGCCGAGGCGGTGATGGAGCGGGTGGCGCGCCTCGTCGACCGCGAAGTGCTGCAAGCCATGCTGCGTGGCGTGCAGGTGGATCTCTCGCGCCGCGACACCGCGGAAGCGTCCGCTGAGGCGCTCGAGGCGGCGATCGGCGGCGAGGGCTTCGCCGTGGCGCCGCACTTCGACCAGAAGACCGAGCGCTACCAGGTGCGCGTCGAGCGCACGCGCCACGGCAACGTGCGCATGAGCACCATCGACACCGAGTTCGTGCACTCGGGCGACTACGCGCAGATCCAGCGGACCGCTGACATGCTGCGCGGGCTGATCGGCCCGGGCGCGAGCGTGCAGCGCGGCGACAAGCGCCAGCCGGTGGCCGACTTCGCAGAGGCCATGAAGTGGCTGCTCGGCGAGGTGGAAAAGGCGATGACCCTGCAGCGCTACAAGGGCCTGGGCGAGATGAACCCGCCGCAGCTGTGGGAGACGACCATGGACCCGGCGACGCGCCGGCTGCTCAGGGTGCAGATCGAAGACGGCATTGCCGCCGACGAGATCTTCACCAAGCTCATGGGCGACGAAGTCGAGCCGCGTCGCGCCTTCATCGAATCTAACGCGCTCGGCGTTCGGAACCTCGACGTGTAGGCTTTTCCTCCGGCGCCTTCTCCTTGGAGGCGCGCGGTTGGAACTCGAAACCGATCTTTCCGTCCGGCTGCTTGACGAGGAAGGCCTTGAACCGGCGGCCTTTCTTGGAAACGAAGCCGGTCAGCAGATCGGTGCGACCGGTCTCGAGCAGCTTCTTCATCTGCTCGCGCTCGATCGGCTGCTGCAGGATCATGCGGCCGGAACGGAAGTCGCAGCTGCGGCCCGGGCCGAGCGCCTTTTCGCACACGTAGGCCACGCCGTGCTCGAACACTCGGGCAGCACATTTCGGGCACGCGCCGAGCGCTTCCTGGCCGCTGAAATCCGGCGCCGGCTCGTCGTCGCTGCCCTGACCGAAGTCGAACTCCAGGCGCAGCTCGTCGGTCAGTCGAATACCTGCGGCGAACGGCCGCCCCTGCTTGCTGCGAAAGCCGGTCAGCGGCCCCACGAAACGCTTGGTAAAGAGCTCGGCGAGCTCCTCCGGCGTCCACTCGCGGCCCGAGATGACCCGCCACAGCGAGAAATCGCATTTTTGGCACTGCACCTTGCGGTAGTTCTCCTGCACTACGCCGCCGCACTTCGGGCACGGCGCCGGCACCGTGGCGTACACCACGTCCGGAATCTCGCCGTGCTTGATCGTGTTCACCACGGTCTTCACCAGGGCGCTGATCTGATCCATGAACTCTTCGCGCGTCAGCTTGCCGGCCTCGATCAGCTTCAGCTTGTGCTCCCATTCCCCGGTGAGCTCGGGCGAACCGAGCTCGACGATGTGCAGGGCGTGCAGCGCGAACATCAGCGAGAAGGCCTTCGGCGTCGGCACCAGCTCGCGGCCTTCGCGGTGCACGTAATCCTCGCGGATCAGGCCTTCGATGATCGCCGCGCGCGTCGCCGGCGTGCCGAGGCCCTTGGCCTCCATCGCGGCGCGCAGCTCGTCGTCCTCCACCAGCTTGCCGGCACCTTCCATCGCCGAGAGCAGCGTCGCTTCGGTGTAGCGCGGCGGCGGCCGGGTCTCGTTGGCATGGGCTGCAATCTCGCGCACCGCGACCTTTTCTCCCTCCGCGGTGGGCGGGAGGGTCGCCGTATCTTCGCTGTCGCGGCCGTACACCGCGAGCCAGCCCGGCGCCTGCAGCACCTTGCCGTCGGTGCGGAAATGGTGCTCATCCACCCGTGTGATGCGCGTGGTCTGCAGGTACTCGGCCGCGGGATAGAACACGGCTAGGAACCGGCGCACCACCATGTCGTAGAGCTTCTGCTCGGCCTCGTTCAGGTGCTTGGGCGTCTGCAGGGTCGGGATGATGGCGAAGTGGTCGGAGATCTTGCTGTTGTCGAACACGCGCTTGTTCGGCTTTACCCAGCCCTGCTTGAGGATCTGCTTTGCAAACGGCGCGAACGCGCGCGCGTCGCCGAGCTCTTCAAGCGTCTTCTTCACCGTGCCGAGGTAGTCCTCGGGCAGCGCGCGCGAGTCGGTCCGCGGATAAGTGAGGACCTTGTGGCGCTCGTACAGCGCTTGCGCGAGCGAGAGCGTCATGCGCGCCGGGAAGCCGAAGCGTGCGTTGGCCTCGCGCTGCAGGCTCGTCAGGTCGTAAAGCAGCGGCGAGAGCTGCGTCGAGGGCTTGGTTTCCTCCGACGCGATACCGCTCTTGCCGTGGCAGGCAGCGACAATCGCTTCGGCCTCGCGCGCGCTCCACAGGCGCTCGGCCTTGCGTTCGCCATCGTCGTCCTTCTTGAATTTTGGATCGAACCAGCGAGCCGGGTAGTCGCCCGCCTTGGCGCCGAAGCGGGCCTGCACTTCCCAGTAGGCGCGCGGCGTGAACGCGCGGATGCGCTCTTCGCGCTCGACCAGGATGGCGAGCGTGGGTGTCTGCACGCGGCCGACCGTGGTGAGGTAGAAGCCGCCCTCCTTGGAGTTGAAAGCGGTCATCGCGCGCGTGCCGTTGATGCCGACCAGCCAGTCCGCTTCGGAGCGGCTCTTGGCCGCGTCGGCGAGCGGCAGCAACTCCTTGTCGCGGCGCAGCGCGTCGAAGCCCTCACGGATCGACTGTGGCGTCATCGATTGCAGCCAGAGCCGCTCGATCGGTTTCTTGTTGCGTGCGTGCTGCACGATGTAGCGGAAGATGAGCTCGCCTTCGCGGCCGGCGTCGCACGCGTTCACCAGGCCGGTCACGTCCTTGCGCTTCATCAGGCGCAGGAGGAGATTTAGGCGGGTCTCGGACTTCTCGATCGGCGAAAGCGCAAAGTGCGGCGGAATTACCGGCAGATTCTTGAACGACCACTTGCCCTTCTTGACATCGTGCTCCTCAGGCAGCACCAGCTCGAGCAGGTGGCCGACGGCGGACGAAAGCACGTATTCGCTGCTCTCGAAATAGTCGCCGCTGCGCTTGAAGCCGCCGAGCGCGCGAGCGATGTCGGCCGCGACCGACGGTTTTTCCGCGATGATGAGTTTTTTTGCCATGCGGCGCGAAAGGCCGCAGATGATAAGTGCAAAGGCGCGCGCGGTTCAACCACCACGCGCGCGCGTGCATTATGCGCGAAAGCTCTAGTTAGTTCGCGAGCCGCGCGTGCGGGGCGCTGAACAGGTCTTCCGCCACCAGCCGGCTGGTCGGCATCTCGCGGTTCCACAGCACCATCAGGACCACGAGCTTGAGCTGCTCGAGGCTCAGCGTGTCGCCCGCGGCGGCGAGCGCGCGCTCGATCACCAGCTCGCGGGTCTCGGCGCTGAGAATGCCCGAGTGCTCGAGCGTGAGCAGGAAGCCGCGGCATCCGGCGTCGAGCTTCGCCAGCTCGCGTGGCGCGTAGGCGCGAAAGCTGGCGCGCGCGTCCGGCAGGGGCTCGCAGACCCCACGCGGCATGGCGGCGAGGCCCGCCAGCCAGTGCAGCGCCTCGCTGATGTCCGAATCCTCGAAGCCCGCCGCGGAAAGTTTCTTCGCCACGCGCTCGCGGTCGTAGGCGAGCTCGGCTTGCTGACAGTTCTCGAACAGGAAAACAAGGATGTCGTACATGGGTCTTCCCTTCTTATAACGCGACGATGGCGGATGGGTTTACCGGCGCTGCCCCTTTTCCAGACGTTGATACAGCCCGCCAGGCAGCGCGGCCACGCGGCCGTCGAGCTCCAGGCGCAGCAGCTCGGAGGACACCTGCTCGGCCGACATGCCGGCGCGCGAGCAAAGCGAGTCGACGTCGACCGGGTCGTGCCCCATGTGGCGCAAGAGCCCGGCATCCTGGGTTTCCGGCGCCGCCCGGGTGGTCGACGCATAGCCGCTCGGCCGGAACCCCGAGAGTTCGGCGAGCACGTCCTCGGCAGATTCGACCAGCTTGGCGCCCGACTTGATGAGCGCGTGGCAGCCCTTGGCGAGTGGCGAGTGGATCGAACCGGGAATCGCGAACACCTCGCGGCCCTGCTCGGCCGCGGCGCGCGCGGTGATGAGCGAGCCCGAAGCGAGCGCGGCCTCGACCACCAGGCAGCCGCGCGCGAGGCCGCTGATCAGCCGATTGCGCCGCGGGAAATTTTGCGCCGCGGGCGCGGTGCCCAGCGGGAACTCGGATACCAGCAAACCGCGCCCGGCAATCTCAGTCGCGAGAGCCGCGTTTCGGCTAGGGTAGACGACGTCGATGCCGGTTCCCAGCACCGCGATGGTCGAGCCGGTGCCCGCGAGCCCGCCGCGGTGCGCTGCGGCATCGATACCGAGCGCGAGCCCCGAGACGATCGTCAGCCCCGCCGCGCTTAGCGCCTTGCCGAGCGCCTCGGCGTTTGCTTCCCCCTGCTGCGTCGCGTTGCGGCTGCCGACGATGGCGAGCGCCGGGCTCGCAAGGAGCTCGGTGCGCCCGCGCGCATAGAGGACCGCGGGGGGGTCCGGAATCTCGAGCAGCAGCGGGGGATAGGTCTCGTCTGCGAGCGTAATGACCGAATGGCCCGGCTGGGCGGCCCAGTCGAGCGCCTGCGCTACGGCACGCGCCACCGCATCCGAATCCAACGCGGTGAGCACCGCCGGCGTGAGAAATGCCCCGAGCTCGGCGCGTGTTCGCACAAGCGCCTGCTGCGGCAGTCCGAACTGCCGCAGCAGGCGTTGTAAGGTTGCGGGACCGATTCCCGGGGTGAGGGCCAGCTGCAGCCAGCTTGCGAGCCCCGGGTCCGGAGTCACTTCTTGTTCTTCTTACGGTGTCTGCACCACATCGAGCGGGCTGACGGGCTTCGTGACTTGCATGATCAGCGCGTAGGATATCCGGTCAAAGGTGCGGAATACAAACGCGAGTCCCGCACGCTCGTCGGGCAGCTGAATGCGCGCGTCGCGCGCGTTGCGCGGCTTGCTCGCGTCGCGCACCGTGCCGCCGAGGTTGTAGAGCGCGAGCACGTGTCCGACCTCGATGCCGTCGGACTTCCCGCGGTTGATGCTGATGACCTGTTGCGGCCCGGCCTCGCCGACTTGGCCGACCCCGCCGTAGATGCCGATCACGCGGCCGCGGATCTGCGCATTGGGAGCGTGCGGGGCGTAGTTCACCGGCTGCGGACGGCCCGCAGCGACCAGCTTGTCGCCCGCCTCGACTTCCTGCACCGCGCTGGTCAGCACGACGGTCGCGGGCTCGCCCGGCCGCGTGAGCTGGGCGGTGCCAAGATAGATCGCCTCGTACGCGAGTGTCTTGTTCGTATCCGGATCGACCAGGGCGCTGCCCTTGCGGTACACGTACCAGGTTTCGTCCTTGGAGGAACCGATGCCGCGCACGTACGCCGAATTGCCCGCCGCGAGCACGACTCGATCCGACTGGGTGGCGACGATGGTCGGCGCTTTATCCAGGCCGTCGGGCTCCACGACCAGCGGCCGTGACAGAAACGGCTCGATCACCGACGGCGGAATACTGGGGATCTCTTGCCTGGCGAGCGATTCCGCCCGCACGCGCGGCCCGAGCTTCACGCTGCCCGACGGCGCTCCCGGTGCCGTGCCGGGAACGTCCGGCGCCGGCTTGGTTCCCGGCGCCGGCTTGGTTCCCGGCGGCTTGGTCCCGGGCGTTGGCTCGGCGCCCGGCTTGGCGATCGTGAGCTGCGCACGCTCGCGGTCGAGGACGATCACGTAGCCGGGGTAGATCAGGTGCGGGTTGCGGATCTGCTCGCGGTTCATGTTCCAAAGCTCGGGCCAGCGCCACGGCGAGTCGGTATAGCGCTGCGAGATGCCCCAAAGGGTGTCGCCCGGCACCACGACGTACCGATCGGGCGCATCCGGCTTGATCGCCAAGGGTGCCGACGAGGGCGCGCTCGGGGCTTGGGCAGGAAGGCTGCCCGGGAACAAGAAAGCGAGCGCTATGATAGACTTACAGACTTGCTGGACCATGGCACCCCGTCCCTTTTTCGGTTCCTGGACCCGCTGGAAATTCGATTTTTCCACCCCAATGTAGCACAAAGGTTGGATTGCTTATACGCTGCCTGAGATTGTCCACATAATCCATTCAATTCGCAAGTGAAATGGCCCTTTTAAACATCCTGCGCTATCCCGACGCCCGGCTCCACAAGGTCGCCGCCCCCGTAACCGTCTTCGACGAAGGCCTGAAAAGACTGGTCGCCGACATGGCCGAAACCATGTACGCCGCTCCCGGCATCGGGCTCGCCGCGATTCAGGTCGATGTGCCGAAGCAGGTGATCGTGGTCGACGTTTCCGAGCGGCGCGATTCCCTGGTCGTGCTGGTCAACCCGGAGATCCTCGAGGCAACCGGGGTTTCGGACATCGAGGAGGGCTGCCTTTCGGTGCCGGGGATCTATGAGCTCGTCGAGCGCGCCGAGCGCGTGAAAGTGCGCGCCTTCGACCAGAACGGCAATCCGTTCACTCTCGAGGCGCAGGGCTTGCTCGCCGTTTGCATCCAGCACGAGATGGACCATCTCAAGGGCAAGGTTTTCGTCGAGCACTTGTCGCAGCTAAAGCAGCAGCGCATCCGCGCGAAGCTCGCCAAACAGCTGCGCAAGTCGGCTTAGCCACCGCCTTCCTGCGTCTCGTCTTCGCCGGCACGCCCGAGTTCGCTGAGCGGGCGCTGGCGCGCCTGGTCGCCGCGGGGCACGAGATTGCTCTCGTTCTGACCCAGCCCGACCGTCCCGCGGGCCGCGGCATGCTACCCGCGGCAACGCCGGTCGCGCGTTTCGCGGCGGCGAACGGCCTGCCGGTGATCAAGCCATCGACGTTGAAAAGCGCGCCGGAAGTGGAACGGGTACGCGCCCTGCGCCCCGACGCGCTGGTGGTTGCAGCGTACGGGCTGCTCCTGCCGCAAGGGCTTCTGGATGCGGGGCGCCGCGGCGCACTGAACATTCACGCCTCGCTCCTGCCGCGCTGGCGCGGGGCGGCGCCGATACAGCGCGCCATCCTCGCCGGCGACGCGGAGACCGGGGTTTCGATCATGCAGATGGAGGCTGGGCTCGATACCGGCGCCGTCCTCCTGCAGAAGCGCATACCGATTGGCGCGCAGGACGATGCCGGGACGCTGCACGACAAGCTTGCCGTGCTCGGGGCCGACGCGATCGTGGAAGCGCTGGCCGCGATCGACGCAGACCGCCTACGCCCCACGCCGCAGCCCGCTTCGGGGGTCAGCTACGCAGCGAAAATCGACAAGCGCGAGACGCGGCTCGACTGGTCGCGGCCGGCAATCGAGCTCGAGCGCGCGGTACGCGCATTCCGTCCGGCGCCGGGCGCGTATGGCTTGCTGGACGGCGCTCCGCTGAAAATCTGGCGCGCCGAGGTCGTGGACGGGGCGGGCGCGCCGGGCGCCGTACGCCAACGGGAACAAAAGCTGGTCATCGCCTGCGCCGACAAGGCGCTCGCGGTGTCCGAGGTGCAGCGCGCCGGCGGGCGCCGGCTAAGCGCGGCGGAGTTCCTGCACGGTCATCCGCTCGCGCCGGGCGCGCGCTTCGCGTGATCGCGCTCGCTAGCGCGCTGCGCGACGCCGCACCGATCGTCGCGCGCGTGGCGGGCGGCGCTAGCCTCGCGGCCGAGTTCGAGCATTTCGCCGACGAGGGCGCGCCGGGGACCCGCGCAGCGCTGCTCGATCTCACGCATGGGACTCTGCGGCGCTATGGACGCGTACAAGCGATCGTGCGGCAACTCTCGCGGCGCAGCGAGGGCGATCCGCTCACGCAAGCCCTGCTCTGGTGCTCGTTGTACGCGCTGGAATCCGGCCGCTACGCCGATTACACGGTCGTCGATCAGGCGGTGCGCGCCTGCGCAAGCCTCGAGCGCTGGAGCGCGAAGGGCTACGTCAATGCGCTGCTGCGCGGCTATCTGCGCGAGCGCGCATCGCTCGAGGCGCGCATCCAGGCCGATGCCGAGGCGCGCTATCAGCATCCGCGCTGGTGGATCGAGCTGCTCAAGACCGCCTACCCCGAGCGCTGGCAAGCGATCCTCGACGCCGGCAACTCGCATCCGCCGATGTGCCTGCGCGTAAACCGCCGGCGCTCGAGCGCGGCGGACTATGCGAGCCGTCTCGCGGCACAAGGAATCGCGGCGCGGAGTCTCGGCGACGAAGCGCTGCTGCTCGAGCGCCCGGCGCCGGTCGAGCGCTTGCCGGGATTCACCGCCGGAGAGGTGTCGGTGCAGGACGCAGGCGCGCAGCGCGCTGCGCGCTGTCTCGAGCTCGACCCCGGTCAGCGTGTGCTCGACGCCTGCGCCGCGCCGGGCGGCAAGGCCGGCCATATTCTCGAGCGCGCCGAGGTCGAGCTCACGGCGTTGGAGGCGGATGCGCGGCGCTGCGCGCGCCTCGAGCGCAACCTTGCGCGGCTCGGCCTCGCCGCGCGCGTCGCCAACGTTGACTGCACGCGGCTCGCCGACTGGTGGGACGGCGCGCCGTTCGACCGCGTGCTCGCCGACGTGCCCTGCTCGGCTTCCGGAATCGCGCGGCGCCGTCCGGACATCAAGTGGTTGCGCCGCAGCCACGACCTCGCCGCGTTCGCCGCGCGGCAGGCGCAAATCCTCGACGCGCTTTGGCAGGTGCTTCGCGCGGGTGGTAAATTGCTGTATGCCACCTGCTCGGTGTTTCCGCAGGAGAACGACGCGGTGATCGACGCTTTCGTTGCGCGCGCGCCGCGCGCCGTTCTCCTGCCGCTGGCCGACGGCGCCGCGGCGCAGGGGCTGCCCGACGCCGCGCGCGACGGGTTCTATTACGCGCTGATCCACAAGCAAGCCTGACGCGAAGCGCGATGCGCCGCATCGCTTTGGTCATGCTGCTGGTCGCGGGCGCGGCGCTCGCCGAAGAGATCGAAGTGCGCGATGTGGCGCTGCGCAGCGTCGAGGACGGCCTCGCGCTCGACGCCGATTTCGCGTTCGAGCTGACCCCGCGCCTCGCCGAGGTCGTCGCGAACGGCGTGCCGCTCTACTTCAGCGTCGAGTTCGAGCTGACGCGGCGACGCTGGTACTGGTTCGACGAGACCGCTGCGGCGCAGCGCCTGCAGCTGCGGCTGTCCTATCATGCACTGTCGCGGCAGTACCGGCTGTCGACCGGGGCGCTGCAGCAGAGCTTTGCCACGCTGGAGGAGGCGCTCAACGTGCTCAAGCGGGTGCGCAACTGGCTGGTAGTGGACCGTAGCGCACGCCTCGCCGATGCGGACTACGACGCCGCGTTGCGCATGCGCCTCGATACTTCGCTCCTGCCCAAGCCGTTCCAGCTCTCCGCGCTCACCGGCCGCGACCTGCAGCTCGAATCGCCCTGGAAGCGCTTCATCGTGCGGCCGTCCCGATGAAGTGGCTGATCCTGATCGGCGCGGCGGTGGCGGCGGTCGGGCTAGTGCTGCTCGCCACCGCGAGCGCGGACACCACGATGTTCGCGCGGCACTATCCGCTGCTCCTCGGCCTGAACGCCGCGCTCGCCGCGCTGCTCGCCGCGCTGGTCGCGATCCAGCTGGTGGTGCTCGCGCGGCGTCACCGTGCACGCGTATTCGGCGCGCGCTTGACGCTGCGCCTGCTGGCGCGCTTCGCGGCGCTTGCCGTGGTCCCGGGCCTGATCGTGTATGCCGTCTCGGTGCAGTTCCTCACGCGCTCGATCGAGTCCTGGTTCGACGTCAAGGTCGACGCCGCACTCGAGGGCGGCATCAACCTGGGCCAGCAGGTGATCGAACAGATGACGCAGGACCTCCAGGCCAAGGCCAACGCGATGGCGCTCGAGCTCGCCGACCGCGGGCCGGGACAGCTCGCCGCCCAGCTCGAGCGGCTGCGCGGCCAGCTCGGCGTCGAGGAAGTCGTGCTGGTCACGGGCAGCGGCAGGCTGGTAGCGAGCGCGGCGCAGGATGTCACCAAGCTGGTGCCCGAGCTTCCCGCAGGCCAGGCGTTGCGGCAGGCGCGCGCCAAGCGCGGCTATACCGCGGTTGACGCGGCGGTGGGACGGCCGCTCGCGTTGCGCGTCCTTGTGCCGGTCGACATGCCGGGGGAGGTCCGCTTCCTCCAACTGCGGCAGACCGTGCCGTCATCGTTCGCGCAGAGTGCCGAAGCGGTCGAAGCCGCCTATCGCGACTACCGCGAGCTCGCCATCTCGCGCGACGGACTGAAACGCATCTACATCGTCACGCTCACTTTCGCGCTGCTCATGGCGCTGTTCGTTGCGGTGGCGGTGGCGGCGACCCAGTCGGGACTGCTCGCCGAGCCGCTCGCCAACCTGGCCCAGGCGACGCAGGCCGTGGCGCGTGGCGACTTCACGCGGCGCGCGCCGGTCACCAGCCGCGACGAGCTCGGCGTGCTCACGGAGTCGTTCAACTCGATGACGCGCCAGCTCGAGGAAGCGCGCCGCGGCGTCGAGTCCAACCAGCTCGCGCTCGAAGCTGCCAAGGCGCGCCTGGAGAGCATCCTCGCCAACCTGTCGGCGGGCGTGCTGGTGTTCGACCACTCCCTCGAGCTCTCGATCTCCAACCATGGCGCGGCCGCGATCCTCGGGTCCGAGCTCGGTGCCTTTGCCGGCCAGATGCGCGCCCACTTCGCCGCGCAGGGCGCGGCGGACTGGCAGCTCGAGCTGCAGCTCAAGGGGACCGGCAAGACGCTGCACGCGCGCGGCGCGCGCCTGCCCCACACGACCGGCGGCGGCGCGGTCGTGGTATTCGACGACATCACACGCCTGATCCAGGCGCAGCGCGCCACCGCCTGGGCCGAGGTCGCCCGGCGCCTCGCGCATGAGATCAAGAACCCGCTCACCCCGATCCAGCTCTCCGCCGAGCGGCTCGAGATGAAGCTCGGCGAGCGCTTGCCGCGCGAAGACGCCGAGATGCTGAAGCGCGCGACTGAAACCATCGTCAACCAAGTGTCGGCGCTGAAGGCGATGGTGGACGATTTTCGCGACTACGCGCGCCTGCCGGCCCCCCAGCCGGCGCGCCTCGATCTGAACGCGCTCGTGCGCCAGGTGCTCGCTCTGTACGAGAATTCGACCGTGCCGATCGCCAAGCACCTCGCCGAGCCCCTGCCGCCCGCATGGGCCGACGGCGCCCAGATCCGACAGGTGCTGCACAACCTGGTGCAGAACGCCCAGGATGCGCTCGAGAACCAGGCCGCGCGCGGCGCGAGCCCGTCGATCGAAGTGCGCACCGAGCTCGCCGGCGACCGCATCCGGCTCGCGGTGTCGGACAATGGCGCCGGCTTCCCGGAGGAGCTGATGGCGCGCATCTTCGAGCCGTACGTCACCACCAAGCCGCGCGGCACCGGGCTCGGGCTCGCAATGGTGAAGAAGATCGTCGACGAGCACCACGGCGCGGTGACGATCGAGAACCGGCCGAGCCGCGGCGCATCGGTGAGCGTGCTGCTGCCGCTCGCCAAGGCCGCGTAGCGCATGGCCCAGATCCTGGTGGTCGACGACGAGATCGGCATCCGCGAGCTGCTGTCGGAGATCCTGGCCGACGAGGGGCACCAGGTGATGCTCGCGGAGAGCGCAGGCGACGCGCGCCGCATGCGCGAGCGCGCGCGGCCGGATCTCGTGCTGCTCGACATCTGGATGCCCGACGCGGACGGCATCACGCTCCTGAAGGAATGGGCGGCGAGCGGGCAGCTCACCATGCCGGTGGTGATGATGTCGGGCCACGCCACGATCGAAACGGCGGTCGAGGCCACGCGCATCGGCGCGCTCGATTTCCTGGAGAAGCCGATCGCGCTGCAGCGCCTGCTCGCCACCGTGAAGCGCGCGCTGCGCAACCCGGAGACCGCGGCGGCGCCGGAGCTCACCATGGCGGCGTTCGGGCGCGCGCCGGCGCTGGCGGAAGTCAAGAAGCGGCTCGCGCAGCTCGCCGGGTCCGGCGCGCCGCTGCTGCTGCGCGGCGAGCGCGGCATGCGCCCCGAGCTCTTCGCCCGCCTGCTCGCGGCGCCGGGCGCACCGTTCCTTGCCGGCGGCGAAGCCCTGTCGCAGCCGCCCTCGGAGCTGCTCGGCAAGGCGGCGGGCGGGATCCTGTTCATCGCCGATCTTTCCAAGCTCGGCCACGCCGAGCAGCGCAACCTCGAGTTCCTGCTGCCGCGCGCGGAGAAGCACCGCGTACGCCTAGTGTCCTTCTCGCCGCTGGACGCGAAGAGCCTGTCGGAGAAATGCGATTTCGATGCCGAGCTCGGCGCACGCCTGGGCGAGCTCACGCTCAAGCTGCCCACGGTGCGCGAGTTCGCGGAGGACGTTCCCGACCTCGCGTCGCTCATGCTCGCGCAGCTGGTGGAGGCGCGCGTGTGCACCACGCGGCGCTTCGCGATCGCCGCGCTCAACGCCTTGCGCCATCACGCCTGGCCGGGAAACCTCGCCGAGCTGGAAAGCGTGGTGAAGGATCTCGCGCTCAGCACGCTCGAGGAAGAGATCCGGCTCGAGGATGTCGAACGCGTGCTCGCGGCGCGCGCGGTGCCCGGCACGCTGCCCGAGGTGGCGTTCGACCGCCCCTACCGCGAGGCGCGCGAGGCCTTCGAGCGGGTGTACTTCGAGCATCTCCTCGCGCGCGAGAACGGCAGCATGTCGCGCGTCGCCGAGCGCTCGGGGCTCGAGCGCACGCATCTCTACCGCAAGCTCAAGGCGCTCGGGCTGCCGGTCGGCCGGCGCGAGGAAAGCTAGGTTTTCTTCGGCTTCGGTTTTTGCCGGTGCGGCCGTCTCTTGCCGTAGCTGCCTTTGTAGATCTTGCCGCGCCGCGTGCGTTTATCACCTTTTCCCATGGCGCGATTATACGGTCTCGAGTTCGTAGGCGAGGTAAGGCGCGAGCCATTTCTCCGCTTCGACCACGCTCAGGCCGGAGCGCTTTGCATAGTCCGCGATCTGATCGCGGCCGACCTTGCCGACCGCGAAGTAGCTCGCCGCGGGATGCGAGAGATAGAAGCCGGAGACGGACGAGGCCGGCAGCATGGCGAACGATTCCGTGAGCCTCATGCCGGCGCTCTTTTCCGCGTCGAGCAGCCGAAAGAGCGGCCCTTTCGCCGTGTGATCGGGGCACGCGGGGTAGCCCGGCGCCGGCCGGATGCCGCGATAGCGCTCGGCAATCAGCTCGACGTTGTTCAGGTGCTCGTCGGAAGCGTAGCCCCAGAACTCGCGCCGTACGCGTTCATGCAGGCGCTCGGCGAAGGCTTCGGCGAGGCGGTCGGCGAGGACCTTCAGCATGATCGCGTTGTAGTCGTCGCCGCGCTTCTCCAGCTCGGCGACGCGCGTCTCGATGCCGCCGGTGCTGACCGCGAACGCGCCGATCCAGTCCCGCACCCGGCTCGCCTTCGGCGCCACGAAATCGGCGAGGCAAAGATTGGCGCGCCCTTCCGGCTTGTGGTTCTGCTGGCGCAGATTGCGCCAGGTCATGAGCGGCGTGCGGCGCTCGCTGTCGTCGTAGATCTCGATATCGTCGCCGTTCACCTGCGCCGCGGGATAGAGCGCGAATACGCCGTTCGCTTCCAGTAGGTTTTCGCGCACGAGGCGCGCGAGGATCTCTTGCCCCTCGGCGAACACCTTGCGCGCCGTCTCGCCCACCTTGGGGTCGTCGAGGATCTGCGGATAGGGCCCGTAGAGCTCCCAGGCCTGGAAGAACGGCCCCCAGTCGATGTAGTCGACGAGCTCGGCGAGCGGATAGCGCCTGAGCACCGTGAGGCCGGGCTTCGCCGGCGCTGGCGGCACGTAGCTCGTCCAGTCGGTCTTGTGGCCGAGCTCGCGCGCGCGCGCGATGGAGTGCAGAGGGCCGGGCCCCCGCTTGTCGCGGTGCTGGACGCGCACTTTTTCGTACTCGGCACGCACCTGGGCCACGTAAGCCTCGGCATTCGCCGACAGCAGGTTCTGCACCGCCGGCACGCTGCGCGAGGCGTCGACCACGTACACCACCGGGCCGGAGTAGTTCGGCGCGATCTTCACTGCGGTATGGGCGCGCGAAGTCGTGGCGCCGCCGATCAGGAGCGGCAGCTTGAACCGCGCGCGCTCCATCTCGCGCGCCACGTGCGTCATCTCTTCGAGCGAAGGCGTGATCAGACCCGAGAGGCCGATGGCGTCCGCGTTCTCTTTGCGCGCGGTCTCGAGGATGGTCTCGGCCGGCACCATCACGCCCAGGTTCACCACCTCGTAGTTGTTGCACTGGAGCACGACGGCGACGATGTTCTTGCCGATGTCGTGCACGTCGCCCTTCACCGTGGCGAGCACGAGCTTGCCCTTGGCGCGGCTGGCTTCGCCGCTCCGCGCCTTTTCCGCCTCGATGTAAGGCACCAGGTGGGCGACCGCCTGTTTCATCACGCGCGCCGATTTCACTACCTGCGGCAGGAACATCTTGCCGGCGCCGAACAGGTCGCCGACCACGTTCATGCCGTCCATCAGCGGGCCCTCGATCACCTCGATCGGGCGCGCATACTTGCGCCGCGCTTCCTCGGTATCGGCGACGATGTGGCTCGAGATGCCGTTGACCAGCGCGTGGCTGAGGCGCTGCTCCACGCTGCCCGCGCGCCAGGCTTCGTCCTTCGCGCTGTCGCGCGCGCTGGCCTTCACCGTCCCGGCGAACTCGACCAGCCGTTCGGTCGCGTCCGGCCGGCGGTCGAACAGCACGTCCTCGACGCGTTCGCGCAGCTGCGGATCGAGCTGCTCGTACACGCCGAGCTGGCCGGCGTTGACGATGCCCATGGTCAGCCCGGCGCGGATCGCGTGATAGAGGAAGGCGGTGTGCATCGCTTCGCGCACCGGGTCGTTGCCGCGGAACGAAAACGACAGGTTCGACACGCCGCCGGACACCTTGACCTGCGGCAGGTTGGCACGGATCCAGCGCACCGCCTCGATGTAATCGATCCCGTAGCGTGCGTGTTCTTCGAGCCCGGTGGCAACGGCAAAGATGTTCGGATCGAAGATGATGTCCTCGGGCGGAAAGTCGACCTCCCGGGTGAGGAGCTCGTAGGCGCGGCGGCAGACCGCGGTGCGGCGCTCGAGCGTGTCGGCCTGGCCCTTCTCGTCGAACGCCATCACCACCACGGCGGCCCCGTACTGCCGGCAGAGCCGCGCCTGGCGCAGGAACTCCTGCTCGCCTTCCTTCATGGAGATCGAGTTGACGATCGGCTTGCCCTGCACGCACTTGAGCCCCGCCTCGATCACGCTCCACTTCGAGCTGTCGATCATGACCGGCACGCGCGCGATGTCGGGCTCGGCGGCCACCAGACGCAGGAAGGTCGCCATCGCCATCTCCGAGTCGAGCATCGCCTCGTCCATGTTGACGTCGATGACCTGTGCGCCGTTCTCCACCTGCTGGCGCGCTACCGCGAGCGCGCCGGCGTAGTCGCCGGCGAGGATCAGCCGGGCAAACGCGCGCGAGCCGGTGACATTGGTGCGCTCGCCGATGTTGACGAACAGCGACTGGTCGTCGATGGTGACCGGCTCCATGCCCGAAAGCCGCAAGGCGCGAGGTCTTTCGGGAATCTTTCTGGGTGGGATCGAACGCAGGGCTTCGCCGATGGCGCGAATGTGCTCGGGGGTCGTGCCGCAGCACCCACCGGCGATGTTGAGCCAGCCGGCGCGCGCCCATTCCGCGGCATGCGCGGCCATCGATTCCGGGGTATCGTCGTACTCGCCGAACGCGTTGGGTAGGCCGGCGTTCGGATGGCAGGAGACGTAGGTCTCGGCGAGGCCCGCCAGCTCCTCGACATAGGGCCGCAGCTCCTTCGCGCCGAGCGCGCAGTTCAGTCCCACCGCGATCGGCCGGGTGTGGCGCACCGAGTTGTAGAACGCTTCCGCGGTCTGGCCGGAGAGCGTGCGCCCCGAAGCGTCGGTGATGGTTCCCGAGATGATGACCGGCAGCCGTCGCGCTTGCGAAGCGAAGGTCTGTTCGATCGCGAACAGCGCGGCCTTGGCGTTCAGGGTGTCGAACACTGTCTCGACCATGAGAAGATCGACTCCGCCTTCGAGCAGGCCGGCGATCGCCTCGGCGTAGGCCGCGACCAGCTCGTCGAAGCTGACCGCGCGGAATCCCGGGTCGTTGACGTCGGGCGAGATCGACGCCGTCTTGTTGGTGGGGCCAAGCACCCCGGCGACGAAGCGCGGCTGCGCCGGGGTGCGCGACGCCCACTCGCGCGCGGCATCGCTCGCGAGGCGCGCGGCGGCGCGATTGAACTCGCGCGCGAGCGACTGCATGCCGTAGTCGGCGAGCGCGATCGAGGTCGAATTGAAGGTGTTGGTTTCGATCACGTCTGCGCCGGCCTGCAGGTACTGCGCGTGGATGTCGCGCACCAGCCGCGGCTGGGTGAGCGAGAGCAGGTCGTTGTTGCCGCGCAACTCGCGCGGCCAGTCGCGGAACCGCGCGCCGCGGTAGTCCTCCTCCGCGAGACGCGCGCGCTGGATCATGGTGCCCATGGCACCATCGAGCAGCAGGATCCTTTCGGGCAGCAGCGCGTCGAGTGTGTGCATCGCTGAAAGCAAAAAAGCCCGCTCGGCTTAGCGCAGAGAACGGGCTTCTGGCGCGCCTCTTTAGCGGTATTTGTAACGCGCCCGCAAGCTGAGCATCAAATCGGCGCGACGCGTGGCATTCTGCCCATCAATGCCTTCTCTGTCAACGGCTTATAATCGATTCGGTGAGCGAATTCGACTCGATCGTCGGCCATTTTGCCTGCGAAGTGCATTGGGGCGACTGCGACCCGGCCGGGATCATCTTCTATCCGACGTATTTCCGCTGGATGGACGCGGCGACCTGGGCGTTCATGGGATCGGTCGGCTACGGCGCAAGACGCATGCGCGAGGAGCATCTCGCGATGCCGCTGGTCAATGCCGACTGCGAATTCCTCGCGCCCGCGCAGCACGGCGACCGCTGCGACGTGCGCTCGCGCATCGCGCGCTTCGGCGGCGCGTCGTTCGTCGTCGCGCACGAGGTGGTGCGCGCCGACGGCACCACGCTCGCGAAGGGCAGTGAGAAGCGCGTCTGGGGCCGTTACCTCAACGGACCCGGCACGCCGCTCAAGGGGCAGCAAATTCCCGACGAGGTCAAAGCGCTGTTCCGCGCGAAGTAGCCCAGTCGGCGAGCGCGCGCTCGATCATCACGCCGGCGGAACCCGGTGCGCTCCGCGCCGCGGCCGGCAGCGCGTCGAGGTTCTTGCGCATCGCGACTTCGTCGACCTCGAGCCCGCCCAGCGCGTCGGCCATGGCTGCGGCGGCGCTCGCGGCGGCACACGCCAGGTCGCGCAGCGTGAACCACTGGCTTTGCCACTGCCCGAGGCCGCGCTCGTGCTCGGGCGTGAGCTGCGCCAGCAGCGTCGCCGCGAGGCCGGGGGCGCGTTGCGCCGCCTCGAGCGCCAGCATGGAGAGCGCGGGGTTGCGCTTGTGCAGCATGCTGGAAGAGCCGCCGCGGCCCGCCTTGGCCGCCTCGGCCGCTTCGCCGACCTCGGGCTGCATGAGGAGCGATACATCGCGGCCGATCTTGCCCGCGGCGCCGGCGAGGATCGCCAGCTCGGCGCCGAGCCGCGCGAAGCGGTCGCGCGTGCTGTGCCAGGGAACCGGGCTCGCCTGAAGCTCGAGCTCCTGTGCGAGCGCTGTCATTACCGCTTCGCCGCGCTCGCCGAACGAGGACAGGGTGCCGCTCGGGCCGCCGAATTGGAGGACGCATGCGCCGGCTGCGGCGCTGCGCAGGGCCGGCACGCTGCGGGCGAGCATGGAAAGCCAGACCGCCGCCTTCCATCCGAAAGTCACGGGCAGCGCCGGCTGTAGCAGGGTGCGCGCCGTGGTGGCTGTGCGGGCATGGCGTCGCGCGAGCACGGCGGCGGCATCGCCGAGTTGGACCGCAAGCTCCACCACGCGGGCGCATGCGGGCTTGAGGCAGAGCACGGCCGCGGTATCAATCGCATCCTGACTGGTCGCTCCGGCATGGAGGTGACGCGCGGCTTCAGGCGAGACGGCAGCGACCTGGGCGGTCAGCTGCTTCACGAACGGGATGGCGAGCGTCCCTGCCCGTCCCTCGCGCGCGAGCTCGAGGGCGTCGAATTGCGCGCGCTCGCATATGCGCGAGATGGTTTCGGCATGGGGCGCAGGGACGAAACCGTGCCGCGCGCTCACCCGCGCCAGCGCGCCCTCGAAGCGCGCCATTGCCGTCAGCAACTTCTCGTCGGACAGGAGCGCGGCGCAGACTTCGTCCGCGAACAGGAGCTCGAGGCTCAGAAGTCGAAGAACACCGTTTCGTTCTTGCCCTGCAGCAGCACGTTCCACTCGAGCACGCCGTCGCCGCGCCGGGCGGCGATCAGCGTCGCACGGCGCTCGGCGGGCACGAGCGTGAGCAGCGGGTCGCTCGCGTTCGCGGGCTCGTCCGGGAAATAGATGCGCGTCTGCAGCTGCTTGAGCAGCCCGCGCATGAAGATCGTCACCGTAACGTGCGGCGCCTGCGGCTTGCCGTCGGGGCCCGGCACCGGCCCTGGCTTGACGGTGCGGAAGCGAAACGCGCCGGCATCGTCGGTGAGCGAGCGCCCGTAGCCGCGGAAGCCCTTCTCCAGCGGCTTGTCCTGCTTGTCCTCGGGGCTAGCGTACTTGCCGTGGCTGTTTGCCTGCCAGATCTCGACCGCGGCGTCGTTCACGGGCCTGCCGTCGGCGTCGAGCACGCGGCCTTCGATGCGCACGCGCTCGCCCGCGACGCCTTGCGGCGCGAGGTCCTCGATCACCATCCATTCCAGGCCGATGCGCAGGTAGGGCCCGATGGTCTGCGAGGTGCTCGCGCGCAGGCTCACCGGCGGTTCTCCATCGGTGTCGCCTCACGCCCGCGCAGCACGATGTCGAATCGATAGCCGAGCGCAAACTCCGGCATCGTGGTCTCCCAGTCGAACACCGAGACCAGCCGGTTGCGCGCTTTCTCGTCCGGCACGCAGGTGAACATCGGGTCGTACTCGAGCAGCGGGTCGCCCGGGAAGTACATCTGCGTGATGAGGCGCGTGACGATCGCGGGGCCGAAGAGCGAGAAATGAATATGCGCCGGGCGCCAGGCGTTGTGGTGGTTGCGCCAGGGATATTCGCCGGGCCGGATGGTCACGAAGCGGTAGCGGCCCTCGGCGTCGGTCAGCGCGCGCCCCGCCCCGGTGAAGTTGGGATCGATCGGCGCATCGTGCTGGTCGACGCGGTGGTTGTAGCGCCCGGCGGCGTTCGCCTGCCAGATCTCGATCAGGATGCCGGGCAGCGCCCTGCCGTTCTCGTCGAGCACGCGGCCGCTCACCACGATGCGCTCGCCCTGCGGGTCGGCCTTGTGCTGCTTGGTGAGATCGCCGTCGGTGGGCTTGATGTCGCCGTAGCCGAAGACCGGCGCGCTCAGCTCCGAAAGCGTGTGCGGCAGGAGCACGAGCGCATGCGACGGCGCGCGCTTGACCGTCGAGGCATAAGGCGGGAAGAGGTAGTCGGGCTGCGTTCCGCGGTAGGGGCGTCGGTAGCTCATTCGGCGTCGGGTTGCTTGGAAGGTTGCGCCCGATCGAACGCCTCGAGCTTCATGCATTGCTCGAATACGCGTACGGTCGTCGGATAGCCGCCCAGCTCGCACTGGTAACGCTTGGCGTTGAAAATCTGCGGTACTAGGCAGCAGTCGGCGATGGTCGGCGAGTCGCCGTAGCAGAACCGGGCATTGATGAGGCGCAATTCCGCTTCCAGCTTTGCAAGGCCGTCGGCGATCCAGTGGCGATACCAGGCGTTGACCTGGTCCTCGCTCTGCCCGAGCGCGCGCTTCAGGTGCTGCAGCACGCGCAGATTGTTGAGCGGGTGGATCTCGCACGCGATCAGGTCGGCGAGCGCGCGCACCCGGGCCTTGCCGAGCGCATCGCCGGGCAGGAGCGCCGGACGCGGATGCTTCTCTTCCAGGTACTCCATGATCGCGAGCGACTGGCTGAGCCGCGTGCCGTCGTCGAGCTCGAGCGTCGGGAGCAGCGCCTGCGCATTGACGCTCAAGTATTCGGGCTTTCGGTGTTCGCCCTTGGCGAGATGAACGAACACCGGCGCGTACGGCAGCCCCTTCAGGTTGAGCGCGATGCGGACGCGAAACGCAGCCGAACTGCGAAAGTACGTGTACAGCCTCACAAGGGCGGCACGATCTTCACCTTGAGTTCGCCGACGCCGTCGATTCCCGCATGCAGCTCGTCGCCGGCCTTCACCGGACCGACGCCGGCGGGCGTTCCCGAGTAGATCAGGTCGCCCGGCTCGAGCGTGTAGTACTCCGAGAGGTACGCGATCTGCTCGGGCACCGACCAAATCATGTCGCCGAGGTCGGCGCGCTGGCGCTGCTTGCCGTTGACCGTGAGCCAGATTGCGCCGCGCGCCGGATGGCCGATTTTCGCCGCCGGCACCAGCGCGCCGCAGGGTGCGGCCTGATCGAAATCCTTGCCGAAGTCCCACGGCCGGCCGTGGTCCTTACCCCATTGCTGCAGGTCGCGCCGCGTCATGTCTAGGCCGACGGCGTAGCCGAACACGTAGTCGTTCGCGCGCGTGGCGGCTATGCGCCTGCCGCCTTTCGCGAGCGCCACGACCAGCTCGGTTTCGTAGTGGTAGTTCGAAGTCTTGGCCGGATAGTTGACGTTGCCGCCGCCCGCGACCAGCGCGTGCGCGCTCTTGATGAAGAAAAACGGCTGCTCGCGCCCGTCGCCGCCCATCTCCTTCTGGTGCTCGGCGTAGTTGCGCCCGACGCAGAAGATGCGTCGGACCGGGAAACTGTCGGCGGTGCCGGCAACCGGCAGCGCCGGCGCGATCCAGAGCGAAATAGCGTGACCCATGAGCCCCTCGAAAAGGCCGAATTTTAGCCGTCGATGCGGCGCAGGACTACGTTTGTCCGCGCCTGCGTGCGGCAGGCGAGCACGATGCCGCGGGCGCGCTCGGCGGCACCGAGCGCGTGCTCCGAGTATGCGAGCGCTTCCACTTCGCCCGACAGCACCTGGCACTTGCAGGTGCCGCAGTTGCCGGTCTGGCAGGAAAACGGGAACGGCAGGCCGGCGCGCAGGAGCGCGGTGAGCAGGGTGTCGCTCGCCTCGACCGGCACCGGTCGCGCGTGGCCTTCGACGGTGATTTGCATGCGCGCCTCTGGGATGGTAACAAGTTGTTTGGAGCCCAAACGAATCCTCAAACCCGGTCTGCTTTCGAGCCTGCTCGGCTACCGGCTGCGCGTAGCGCAACAGGCGGTGTTCCGCGACTATGCGCGCGCGATCCCGGAAGCGTCCCCGGGCCGCGCCGGCATCCTTTTCCTGATCGAGGCAAATCCCGGCGTGACGCAGAGCCGGCTTGCGCAGGCCGTGGGTCTCGACCGCTCCACCATGGTGGGGGTGCTGCACGCGCTCGAAGCGCGGGCGCTGGTGGAACGCCGGCGCGGCGCAGACCGGCGCACCAACGGGCTATGGCTGACGCGCGGCGGGCGTACCTTAGTCGAGGGCCTGAAGCGGCGAATTCGCATCCACGAGCGCCGGGTAGCGGCCCGCCTTACACCCCAAGAGCGAGCCCAACTCCTCGCGTTGCTCGAAAAGCTCGCCGGCAAATAAAAAAGGGCGCCGAAGCGCCCTTTCCAGGATGCGGAGTGACTCCTTACATCCGGTACGCCGCCTCGCCGTGCGATGCGGTATCCAGCCCCTCGCGCTCCTCTTCCTCGGCCACGCGCAGGCCAATGGTCAGGTCGACCAGCTTAAAGGCGACCAGCGCTACGATCCCCGACCACAGGACTGTCACACCGACTGCTTTCGCCTGAATCCACAGCTGGGCGCCGATACTCTCGAAGCCCGGTTTCATCTCGAACCAGTTATTCGGGAACCCGGGCCCGCCCAGGTCCGGCGAGTTGAACACGCCAGTGAGCAGCGCGCCGAGGATACCGCCGACCGCGTGCACGCCGAACACGTCGAGCGAGTCGTCCGCGCCGAGCAGCTTCTTCAGCCCGCTCACGCCCCAGAGGCAGACCAGGCCGGCCGCAAGCCCGATGACGAACGCGCCCGCAATCCCTACGTTGCCTGCCGCTGGCGTGATCGCCACCAGACCCGCGACCGCGCCGGAAGCGGCACCGAGCATGGTCGGCTTGCCCTTGAACAGCGCCTCGCCGAGGCTCCACGAAAGCACCGCGCAGGCTGTGGCGAGGTAGGTGTTCAGGAAGGCAAGCGCGGCGGAGTTGCCCGCCTCGAGCGCGGA